>ENA-OQBV01000075-OQBV01000075.1-human-gut-metagenome-genome-assembly--contig:-NODE-75-length-53149-cov-3.472144_pt1 | contig 53149 bp, 63 predicted proteins | sample MGYA00242750_ERZ504559 | MGnify/ENA primary metagenome ERZ504559 (study PRJEB26092, sample SAMD00036230) | human gut metagenome | host: Homo sapiens | study: EMG produced TPA metagenomics assembly of... | reverse complement strand
GCTCAAATTTTTTCAAGTGTAATAAAAAAATATGGGATATTTGATCGTTCTATAGTAGATGAAGTCTTTGAGGCCAGAATTCTGTTTGAGGCAGATGCAGCAAGGCTGGCTGCTCAAAATAGAACATCAGAGGATTTGAAATGTTTGCAGGAAGCATTAGTGAATCATGAAAAAGCGTTAGTTCTTTATCATAAGGGGGAAATATCAGCTGAGGTCATGATGGAATATGATGGCGCAATCCATCTAGGGATAGCGGCATCTGCACATAACAATTTTATGTACAGATTATTGAGGCAATACGCCATGTGACCATTGAAAAAGATTTTTTTGCGGAACAGTATACAGTTGACAGGCAGCATTTTGCAGAATCTCAAAAGATGCACAGAGAGATTGTAACAGCTATTGAAAATCAGAATATGGATATGGCATATAGAAAAATGCAGGAGCATATTATTCAAATTCGTGCTGCTCTTGACTTAGATTCGATTAGGAGGACCGGGAAATGAAAACTTATCGTTGGGCTACTTTAGGATGTGGTGTGATTGCCAATGAATTGGCACAGGCAATGCAAAAAGACGGACGAACACTCTACGGTGTTGCAAATAGAACATATGAGAATGCAGTTGCGTTTGCCAAAAAGTATGAAGTTGAAAAAGTTTATAAGAACATACAGGATCTTTTTGAGGATGATGATGTGGATATTGTCTATATTTCCACACCGCACAATACACATATACAATATTTGAGAGAGGCATTGAAGCATGGAAAACATGTGCTTTGTGAAAAATCTATTACGCTGAATGCAAAGGAACTGGAAGAAGCAAAACAGCTTGCAGAAGAAAATGGTGTCGTTTTGGCGGAGGCAATGACGATTTATCATATGCCTTTGTATAAAAAATTGCAGGAAGTGATTCGAAGCGGAAAGTTGGGGAAACTTTGCATGGCTCAGATGAATTTTGGAAGTTATAAGGAATACGATATGCAGAACCGTTTCTTTAATCCGAATTTAGCAGGCGGGAATCCTGCTTATGAATCCGGCAGGAGAGATGGCTACGATAGCGCTTACTCTGCATGCAAAACAGCCGAAGAGGGGAATGCTTGCATTTGAGAATGGCTATGTTGAGATTTATGACTATCCACGGGCAGAAAAAGCTGTAATCACTTATACAGAAGATGCCTCGCAGGAAGTCATAGAGTGTGGAAGTACGAAGGATGCACTCTGGTATGAGGTGAATGATATGGAAGAGGCAGTGTCAGGTGCTGCAGATGAGATGCATTTTGATTATACGGTGGATGTGATGAACGTTATGACTGAAATCAGAAAGGCGTGGGGACTGTCTTATCCGGAAGAACGAGAAAGTTTATAATTGGAGGGATTGTTATGGAGTATAGAAGATTTAAAGATACCATCGTTGCGCGACTGGACAGAGGAGAAGAAATTCTTGCACAGGTAAAAGAAATTGCCCTAAAAGAAGAGATAAAACTGGCAAGCGTACAGGCGTTGGGGGCGATGAATAAGTTTACAGTCGGTGTGTTTAAAACAGATGAAAAAGAATATTTGGCAAATGAATTTTGCGGAAGTTTTGAAATTGTGTCCCTGACAGGAACAGTCAATACAATGAATGATGAGTTTTACTGTCATCTGCATATGAGCGCAGGTAACGACAAGGGCGAAGTCTTTGGCGGGCACTTGAATCAGGCTGTTGTAAGTGCAACTTGTGAGATGGTGATTACAGTCATTGATGGAGCGGTAGACAGATATTATGATGAACAGATCGGCCTTAATCTGTTTCGATTTTAAGTTGTTTTATTTTTACAGAGCTTAATATTGACATATCTGTAAAAATAGATATATAATGCAAACATGAGCAAATTAGATATATTTAAAGCATTAAGCAATGAAACGAGATTAAGCATTTTGAAATGGTTGAAAGAACCTGAAAAATATTTTCCGCCACAAGGACTACATATTCCGGATGGAGATGATTTTTCAAACAGTGTATGTGTTGGTTCTATTTGTGAGAAGACAAATATCTCACAATCAACTATATCGCACTATTTAGATATGTTACAACGTGCAGGGCTTTTGGAATCTAGAAGGTTCGGTAAATGGACGTATTACAGGAGGAACGAAAAAAACATTCAAGAACTTGCAGAATTTATCCGTAGTGAACTTTAAATCTCTTAGGCAGGAATATTCCTGCCTATTGCTAATGATAAAATATCTATATTTAGCGATATATAAATTTAATAAAATCACAAATTACTGAGAAGAGGTTGTGGCTTTAGAAGATGAGTGTTAAAATTTGTATTATATATAGCTTGCGACACAGGCATTCTTGAAGTAAAGACAAGAAAGTATTTAATTTCCAATGGCAGAAAAAGATAGAAAGGACGGTATCGAAGTGATAGAAAAAGCGATTATGTTTGCGACACAGGCACATGAGGGACAGGTTCGAAAAGGTACGGACAGACCGTATATTGTACATCCATTAGAGGTGGGCAGAATTGTAGCGTCTATGACAGAGGACGAGGAGATCATCAGTGCGGCAATTTTGCATGATACAATTGAAGACTGCGAAGAAATTACGGAAGAAGTGATCTGTCGGGAGTTTACAAAAAGAGTAGCAGAGTTTGTGGCGAAGGAAAGTGAAGATAAGTCTAAGACATGGATGGAGCGCAAAGGGGCGACGATTGAACATTTGAAGACAGCGTGCAGGGAAGTGCAGATGATCAGTCTTGCAGATAAGCTGTCGAATATGCGCGACATTGACCGTGATTATCCGGAATGTGGAGAAGAATTGTGGCAGAGATTTCGCATGAAAGATAAGGAAATCATCGGCTGGTATTACAAAGGTGTCAGAGATTCACTGAGGGAAGCGATGAAAGAAAATCCAGTGTACTTGGAATATTGCGAGTTGGTGGAAAAGAATTTTGGGTAACACATGTAATGAAATGATATCATTTACCTGATTTGTCACTGGTGATTTAAAACATAGAAAACCACCACTTGGAGTTGAGCGGTGGTATTTCTATGTTCATTCTTTATAGGTTAATCCCTTGTGGGTGGTTGAGTATAACACGATTGTTTAGTGTATTCAACAGAGAGTTATTCTGTCACAAAGATGAATTTTACATCTCCGTCCATACCGTCAGAGATACCGGAGAAGTTCTTATAAGATTTGGAGCTGTCTAATATTGTATTGACTTTATTGAGCAGTCCATCAATGTCACCGTCAAATACTTCGACCAATTTTTGGATTCCCTCTTCATTGAATTGAATCATACCATCATTCAGTGCGATGGCGCCGTCATCTAGTTTTTTCACGCCTTCGATCAGTGCGGCGGAACCGCTGTTTAACGTCTGGAGACCATTTACAAGTGTTCCAGCACCGGAATCCAATTGTGCGGCACCGGAGTTTAATTGTGCTGCACCATCTGAAACGCTTTTGGCACCGTTATATGCCTCAGTCATTTTTTTGTTCAAAGTGGCAGCCCCACTGCTTACTTGAGAGGAGCCACTTGCGAGTTGATTCAAGCCGTTGGCAAGACCGTTCTGTCCGCCGATTCCTTCGCAAAGTTGCGAGGTTCCGTTTTTTAAAGTGGAGACACCAGCATTCACTTGGTCGATGAGACCATTTTGACCGGTTACGGCGTTGTTAAGTTCACTGGCGCCGGAGGAAAGTTTATCGGTTCCAGCGTTGATTGCAATCGTATTCTGCGCAACTTGATCTACAACAGCGCTGGTTGTCTGTGTTCCAATAACTACGTTCTTTAACAATTCCTGAATATCTGATTTTGCACGTTCCTGTGTGCTGGCTTGTTCTTGCAACGTATTGATGCTTTCCTGAATAGATGCTTTTACATCTTCTGGGAGATCGTCACGCTCTAATAATGCAGATAAGGAAGCGATTGCGCTGTTTGCTTCATCATTTGTTGAAGAAGGTGGAAACATCTGGGCAAGTGTCTGTGCAGCAGTAGCAGTATTTTTTGCAATATCTTTCAGGCTTTGGTTACCAGTCTGTGAAGTGCCTGTATTCATCACATCATTTACCGCAGAAATACTGGCTTTTAGTCCAGGCTGTTCTGCGGTAAGCGGATTGTTAAGTCCGGCGTCTAATTGCTGCAGAGCGCCTGCAAGCGAAGAGATTCCAGGAGCTAGCTGCTCCTGCATTTTCGCAACGCCTTCATCTAACTGAACTGCGCCAGGAAGAAGTACGGAAAAAAACCTGCTTAGAGGCGGAAGTAAGCCCCAGACTTACCTTGGAAGCACCGGCATTGAGTGTGTTTGTGCCGTCTTTTAATTGTGAGGTTCCATCTGTGAGGGCAGCGCTTCCATCTGCCAGAGATTTACTTCCGGATGCAAGGGAAGAAGTACCGTCTTTTAGCGTATTGCCGCCGGCGATCAATTGATCAATCCCGTCTGTCAATGTACCGGAAGAAGACAGCAGGGTGTCCAGTCCATTTCGTAATTCTCCTGAACCACTTACCAATTTGTTGGAAGAATCCTGAAGTGTCTGCATAGAATCTTCTAGTTCAGACAAACTGTCAAATCCTTCTGTATCCAATTGATTGAAAATATCGTTTGTAGCAATCGTCATTCCTTCAGAGAGTTCATAATCTGTGACATCAGCTTCCAGCTCGAAATAGTCAGGAATGTCCAGATCCAGATTTTTGACGTCCAATTTTTCTTTTAAAGAAGGAAGTCCCATTCCGATTATAATGTCCCTGTCGCCGTCGGAGAAAATTTTACCATTTGTCACCTGCAGGTTTGTCATCTTATCTGTGTCGAAAATCAGTCCAGTCACCATTAAGAACGGAACGTAATCTTCTTTGGAAATCGTTGTATTTTCATATTGGTAGCGCGCAACAAGATGACCGCTTTTCCCCTTTAGATCGTTGGCGCTGATTTTTTTGCCGTCCAAAGTATAAGTTACCTTGACTCCGACAGGAAGTGATTGGGTGGTTGTACCCTGATAGCAGATATCTTTTTTTGCTGTGTTCCAAATTAACTTATTTTTTTGCTTAGAAAATTTTTCGTTGCCCTTTACATTTTCGATATCACTTAAAGTGGAGGTATCACTGAATTTTCCGGTACTGTTAATATTTTTTAGCTGGTCAGACACAATGACAGATGTGACGTTTCCGTCTTCGTCTGTCTTTGCATATACTGTCTCAGATTTATATGGTTTTGAATCAGAAGAGACCTCTTTTTCTTTTGTGGTTTTCTTTGTGCTGTCGTTGTCTGAGCGGTAGTTTTGGTATCTTTTGCAAGTGTCGGAGACGATACGGCACCCAAAGATCCAACAATTTAAATGTCGACAGCTGTTGCAATTGTTACAAGTTTTTTATAATCTCTGTTTTTCATAATTAGTTACCTCCTGATTGATTGAACGCATTCCTTTTGTCGTTGCACAGATTGGTTTATCGAAAATCATCAGTGCGGACGGAAGAATAAAGATTACGGTGAACATACTGATAATTGCACCACGTGCCATCAGGCTGCAGAGAGCGGAAATCATATCAATGTCAGAATATAGTCCGACTCCAAATGTCGCGGCAAAAAATCCAAGTGCAGATACGATAACGGAGCTGATGGAAGTTGAAAGCGCGATATAAACAGCCTCTTTTTTGGTTTTCCTTTGCAGCGCTCTTTTTTATACCGTGTTGTCATCAAGATTGCGTAATCGACAGTTGCACCGAGCTGAATCGTACCGATTACGATAGATGCAATAAACGGCATCTTCACTCCAGTATAGTATGGAATTCCCAAGTTGATAAAGATTGCAAATTCAATGACAGATACAAGAATCAGTGGCAGTGAGCCGGATTTGAATACAAATGCAATGATAATGAAAATTGCAATGATCGAAATGGCACTGACTACTTTAAAGTCTTTGTCGGTGATTGTAATCAGATCTTTTGTACACGGTGCTTCGCCGATTAACATTGCGGATTTGTCATGGCTTTTTATGATTTTATTTAATTCGGTACATTGCTTGTTTACTTCGTCAGTTGCAGCTTTATATTCAGACTGTACTAAAATCAATTGCCAGTCTCCTTGTTTTAATGTCTCTGTCAATTCGCCCGGAATCATATCGCGCGGGATGGAAGAACCGAGAAGACTATCAAGTCCAAGCGCAAATTTGACACCTTTTACATCAGACATCTCCTGAAGCATTTCCTTTGCCTCTTTGGAAGACAGATCAGCGTCTGCCAAAACCATATGTGTCGCATTCATGTCAAAGGTATTGCTCAGCTTTTCGTTTGCCTTTATGCTGTCCAGGTATTTTGGAAGGGTAGCATCTAAGTTATAATACACATCGGCTTTCGTGTATCCCCAGACTGCAGGACCTAATACTAACAGGAAGACAACGGCAAATACTTTGTAATGATCCGTGACAAAGTGTGTCAGTTTTTCCATCTTAGGAATGAGGGAGCGGTGTGAAGTTTTTTCAATCCATTTATCAAAAATCCAAAATAAAAGAAGGAAGAATAGTCACACAGCTGAGGACACCGAAGACAACACCTTTTGCCATGACGATGCCAAGATCCATTCCAAGCGTGAAGCTCATGAAGCAAAGTGCGATAAATCCTGCTACAGTAGTGACAGAGCTTCCCAAAACGGAAGAAAAAGTGTTGGAGATGGCATGTGCCATCGCACGGTCTTTGTCGTTTGGAAAACGTTCCTGATTTTCCTGATAACTGTGCCACAGAAAAATCGAGTAGTCCATTGTAACTCCGAGTTGAAGGACAGCACTTAGCGCTTTTGTAATATAGGAAATTTCTCCAAGAAAATAATTGGTTCCCATATTATATACGATCGCCATTCCGATACTGAGCATAAAGAATACCGGAAGAATCCAGCAATTTGTACAGAGGGCAAGAACAATGGATGTAAGTACCACGGCGATCAGCACGTACATAGAAGTCTCTTTTTCGGAGAGTGCCTTGATATCCGTTACGACTGCTGACATACTGCTAAGATAACATTGCTTATTTGTGATGCTTCGAATCTCTGTGATGGCATCCATTGTGTTATCAGCAGAAGTTGTGTCGTCGAAGAAGATAGCCATCAGTGTGGAATAATCTTTTTGAAAAATGTCTTTGATTTTGTCTGGAAGAGAATCAATCGGAACGGACAGGTCAGAGATCGAATCGTACCAGATGACATCGGCAACACCGTCTACAGCTTCAATTTTCTTTTTTACATCGGTCACTTCTTTGGTTGTCATACCTTCGACTACTTCCATTGCGAAGGCGCCTTTCCCAAAATCATCCATCAGAATCTCCTGACCTTTCATGGTATCAATATTATCCGGAAGATAATACAGGATATCGTAGTTGACTCTGGTGTTGAAGTATCCGAAAGCAGAAGGGATTAAAAGCAAAAAACCGATAATTAGAATGGCAAATTCGGTGCTTTGCAATCTTTTTTCCTAACTTTCACCATAAAAATTACCTCCTTTTCAAATATGACTAACAGTCATTTTTAACTATCTAAGAGTATAACCTAAAAATGACTACAAGTCAATAATTTGGAAGTGAAAAGTTGACTTTTGGTCATTTGGAAATTATAATAGGGAAAGAAAATGGACAAAGCGAGGAAAAATACATGGGAAAAGTAGATGAAAACAAACAGCAGAAAGAAGATGCGCTTTTTAGAAGCGCGTATAATTTGTTTATGTCAAAAGGAATTTCCAAGACGTCGATACATGATATTGTTCAGGATGCAGGAGTTGCCAAAGGTACGTTTTATCTTTATTTTAAGGACAAGTTTGAAATTCGAGACAGACTGATTGCAAGGACTGCAGAGAAACTTTTTAAGGCAGCAAATACAGAACTGAAAAAAGTGAATGTTCCGAAATTTGAAGATAAAATTATTTTTATTGTGGATTATGTATTAGAGCAGATGAAAAAGAATAAGGCAGTTCTACGGTTTGTCTCGAAGAATCTGAGTTGGGGAGTTTTCAGGGCAGCTATTGAACAAAAGGAAGAAGCGACAGGAGTAAAAAACCTGTTGGAGGAGTTGTTGGCGGAATGTCCGGATGTGCATATTGAAGCGCCGGATACGATGTTGTTTCTCATTATTGAATTGGCAAGTTCTGCCTCGTACAGCACGATATTGGACAATGATCCCGTAAGCTATGAGGAATTAAAACCATATTTAAATGCCAGCATCCGGGCAATCATAAAAAGTCATATGTCCACAATACAGAGACAATAGTAGGAAGAAAATTTAATTTAAAGAAAGAATATCCTGTGGTTGTATTCCGTGGAAAGACATGTTAAAATGAGACGGTGAGGTTGATGTGAAAATGAAAAAAAAGATTCTTATGATTGGTACAGGTGGAACAATCGCTTCAAAACAAACGGAACACGGGCTTGCACCGGGACTGTCGTCGGAGGATATTTTATCCTATATTCCGCAGGTTGAAAGTGTCTGTGATGTGGATACATTGCAGGTGTGTAATATTGACAGTACAAATGTTACTCCAATGCATTGGAGACTTCTTGCAGAGACGATCGAAAAGAATTATGCGCAGTATGACGGATTTGTTATTTGCCATGGAACAGACACACTGGCATATACAGCGGCGGCATTATCCTATATGATTCAAAATTCTTCAAAACCGATTGTCATTACCGGGGCGCAAAAGCCGATTAATATGGATGTGACAGATGCAAAGACGAATCTGCTTGACAGTTTTATTTATGCGGCAGATGAAGATTCACAGGATGTGACAATTGTATTTGACGGAAAAGTAATTGTGGGAACAAGAGCAAAAAAGGAGCGGGCGAAAAGTTACAATGCGTTTTCAAGCATTAATTTTCCGTATCCTGCTGTGATTCAGGATCAGCGCGTGATCCGCTATATTCCTTCTATTCCGCATGAGAAAGACGTAATGTTTTATTATGATATGAAGGAAAGCATTTATGTATTGAAATTGATTCCGGGAATGAAAGCAGATATTTTGACGTACATTTTTGAAAATTATGATGCGATTGTAATTGAGAGCTTTGGCGTAGGAGGTCTTCCTGAGACAATTGTGGAGACGTTCTACAAAGAGATGAGCAGTTGGATTGAACGAGGGAAGATCGTGGTTATGACAACACAGGTGGCAAATGAGGGAAGTAATATGACAGTCTACGAAGTTGGGAAAAAAGTAAAACAGGACTTTAATTTGCTTGAAGCATATGATATGACTTTGGAGGCGACGATTACTAAATTGATGTGGCTGATGGGGCTTCCGAAGATGAAGTATAAAGAGTTTAAGAACAGATTTTATACGATGGTGAACCATGACATTCTTTTTACAAAAAAATAGAGGGGATTCGAAAAATTTATGGAACGGACAAAGAAGATAAAGGAATATGTAATTATTACGTTGGGAACATTGATTGTCTCGATGGCAGTTTATTTTTTCCTGCTGCCAAGTAATGTAGTTGTGGGAAGCTTGTCGGGACTTGTGATGGTACTGGCGACGTTTATACCACTTAAAATTTCGGTTATGACATTTATTTTAAATGCGGTTCTTCTTGTAGTAGGCTTTCTGTTTATCGGAAAGGAATTCGGAGCAAAGACCGTATACACATCGCTTTTAATGCCGATATTTTTGTATGTGTTTGAGTTGATTTTTCCGAACAACAAGTCGCTGACAAATGATGTGGTGCTTGACACGATCTGTTATATTCTTGTCGTGAGCGTTGGACTTGCTCTTTTGTTCAATGCGAATGCATCTTCCGGAGGATTGGACATCGTGGCGAAACTTTTGAACAAATATCTGCATATTGAGATTGGAAAAGCGATGACGCTTGCGGGAATGTGTACGGCGATCAGTTCTATTTTCGTGTATGATACGAAGACATTGGTGCTGAGTATTTTGGGAACTTATGCAAATGGAATTGTTCTGGACCATTTTATTGATGGATTTAACAGAAGAAAACGAATCTGTATTCTTACAGAACAGTATAAAGAATTACAAAATTTTATTGTCCACGAATTACACCGTGGTGTGACATTGTATCCGGCAATTGGTGGATATAATAATGAAGAAAAGATAGAGTTGGTGACGATTCTTACAAGAAATGAATATGCGGAAGTATTGAATTATCTACATTCGGTTGATGAGAATGCATTTGTCACTGTCTCAACAGTAAATGAAGTGATTGGACAGTGGAATGTGAAACAGAAGATGCGGGGCATTTAGCGTAACAGGAGGACAAGATGAGAGATTACAAATATATTTTGTTTGATTTGGACGGAACATTGACAGATCCGAAAGAAGGAATCACGAAGTCGGTTGCATATGCATTGAAACATTTTGGGATCGATGTGGAAGATTTGGACACATTATGCAAGTTCATTGGACCACCGCTCAAGGATTCTTTTATGCAATATTATGGACTGAGTGAGGATGATGCACACCTTGCGGTGGAAAAATACAGGGAATATTTTGAACCGTGTGGAATGTTTCAAAACAAAGTGTATGACGGGGTGGAAAATCTGTTAAAGGAACTGAAAACAAGTGGAAAAGAGATTGTTCTTGCGACCTCAAAGCCGGGAGTCTATGCACAGAAAATATTGGAGCATTTTCATTTGGATTCTTACTTTTCTTATGTGGCAGGAAGTGAGCTGGATGGACGAAGAGTGAAAAAAGGCGATGTGATCGCATATGCATTAGAGAAGATGAATATAAAAGAATATTCACAGGCTGTCATGATCGGAGATCGGGAGCATGATATTATCGGAGCGAAAGAGCATGGACTTTCCTGCATCGGTGTACTTTACGGATATGGAAGCAGAGAAGAATTTGAACGGTATGGTGCAGATTGCATTGTGGAGACGGTGAGTGAGTTGAGGGAAGAACTGTAATCTTAAAAATGTATGAAGAATTTTGGAACAGCTTGACAAATGGTTGTTTCGAGGATAATATATTCAGTAGTTTCTAAAGCAAAAGGTAATGAGAAAGAGGAGTACACATAAGTCGCTTGAAAGAGAGAACCGCTCTTAGGCTGAAAGGTGGTTTCAAGATAGAAATGTAGAAGGTAGCTTTCGAACCGGATTTCTGAACTGTGTATAATTATATAATAAGGTCAAAGTAGGAAGTCACGGGGTGGTTCACGTTAAAGAACCGACGAGATATATATGAAAGATTTCGTATATAACAAAGGTGGTACCGCGATTATTCGCCCTTTACATTTTCATGATGTAAAGGGCTTTTTATTACGAATAATACGAATCATGAGAGGGATTTACAAGGAGGAAGTAATGAGTAAAAATTTAGAGAAAACATATAATCCAAAGGAGATTGAGACGAAACTTTATGAAAGATGGTGTGAGAATAAATATTTTCACGCAGAAGTAGATAGAAGCAAGAAACCATTTACAATTGTTATGCCGCCACCGAATATTACGGGTAAGCTGCATATGGGACACGCACTTGACAATACATTACAGGATATTTTAATTCGTTATAAGAGAATGCAGGGGTACAATGCACTTTGGATTCCGGGAACAGACCATGCGGCAATCTCAACAGAAGTAAAGGTTACAAACCAGTTAAAAGAAGAAGGAATTGACAAAAAAGAGCTGGGACGTGAAGGATTTTTAAAGAGAACCTGGGAATGGAAAGAAGAGTACGGCGGAACAATCACACAGCAGCTTAAGAAACTGGGAACATCTTGTGATTGGGACAGAGAGCGTTTCACAATGGATGAGGGATGCTCCAAAGCAGTAGAAGAAGTGTTCATCAAGTTGTATGAAGAAGGATATATTACAAAGGTTCCAGAATCATCAACTGGTGTCCGGTATGTAAAACTTCCCTTTCTGATGCGGAAGTAGAGCATGAGGAACAGGCAGGACATTTCTGGCATATCAAATACCCAATCGTAGGAACAGACCGTTTCCTTGAGATTGCGACAACACGTCCGGAGACAATGCTTGGAGATACTGCAATCGCAGTTCACCCGGATGATGACAGATATAAAGATATTGTTGGAAAGAACGTATTACTTCCATTGGTAAATAAAGAGATTCCGATTGTGGCAGACTACTATGTAGACAAAGAATTTGGAACAGGTGCGGTGAAGATTACACCAGCGCATGACCCGAATGACTTTGAAGTTGGAAAACGTCACAACTTGCCGGAGATCAATATCATGAACGATGATGCGACAATCAATGAACATGGTGGAAAATATGCAGGCATGGATCGCTATGAGGCAAGAAAAGCAATCGTGGCAGATTTGGAAGAGCAGGGATACCTTGTGAAAATCGAAGACCACACACACAATGTAGGAACACATGACAGATGTCACACAACAGTGGAACCGTTGATTAAACAACAATGGTTTGTGAAGATGGAAGAACTTGCAAAACCGGCGATCAATGCGTTAAAGACTGGAGAATTAAAATTTGTTCCTGAACGTTTTGACAAGATTTATCTGCACTGGCTGGAAAATATCCGTGACTGGTGTATTTCAAGACAGATTTGGTGGGGACACAGAATTCCTGCTTACTATTGTGACGAGTGCGGGGAATTTGTAGTGGCAAGAGAGATGCCGGAAGTATGTCCGCACTGTGGATGTACACATTTTACACAGGATGAAGATACACTTGATACATGGTTCAGTTCAGCGCTCTGGCCGTTCTCAACACTTGGCTGGCCAGACAGCACAGAGGAATTGGATTACTTCTATCCGACAGATGTGCTTGTGACAGGATATGATATCATTTTCTTCTGGGTAATCCGTATGGTATTCTCAGCGTTTGCACACACAGGAAAATCACCGTTCCACACAGTATTCATTCACGGACTTGTGCGTGATTCACAGGGACGTAAGATGAGTAAATCACTTGGAAACGGAATTGATCCGTTGGAAGTGATCGAACAATACGGTGCAGATGCGCTTCGTATGACGCTTGTGACAGGAAATGCGCCGGGAAATGATATGCGTTTCTATGATGAGCGAGTTGAGGCAAACAGAAACTTTGCGAACAAAGTATGGAATGCATCTCGTTTTATCTTGATGAACATGGAAGATAAGACAATTACAACACCGGATCTGGGTGAGTTGACACCGACAGATAAGTGGATTCTTTCAAAAGTGAATACACTTGCAAAAGACGTGACAGAGAATATGGATAAGTTTGAGCTTGGAATCGCACTTCAGAAAGTATATGACTTTATCTGGGATGAGTTCTGTGACTGGTATATTGAGCTTGCAAAATATCGTATGTATCATGCAGATGAAGATGCAAAAGCTGCAAATGCGACATTATGGACCTTGAAAACAGTATTGGCAAACGGCTTGAAATTGTTACATCCGTTTATGCCGTTTGTGTCTGAGGAAATCTACAGTGCATTAGTGCCGGAAGAAGAGTCTTTGATGATGTCAACATGGCCACAATATAAAGAAGAGTGGAATTTTGCGGCAGAAGAGAATGTGGTAGAACACATGAAAGAAGTAATTCGTGGTGTGCGTAACGTGCGCGCAGAGATGAATGTTGCACCTAGCCGTAAAGCAAAAGCATTTATTGTATGCGAGAATGAGACATTGAGAAATGGTTTGGAAGAAATCAAAATCTCTTCTGCTCCTTTAATGAATGCAAGTGAGATTGTGATTCAGTCAGACAAGGAAGGCGTTGCTGAAGATGCAGTTTCCGTTGTTGTGACAGATGCAGTTGTATATCTTCCGTTGGCAGAACTGGTAGATTTTGAACAGGAAATTGAACGTCTGAAAAAGGAAGAAGCAAAATTAGAGAAAGAACTTGCTCGTGTAAACGGAATGCTTGGCAATGAAAAATTCATCAGCAAAGCGCCGGAAGCTAAGATTAATGAAGAAAAGGCAAAATTAGAAAAATATACACAAATGATGGAACAGGTAAAAGAAAGACTTGCAGGACTTCAAAAATAAGTCCTGCGAAAGTCAGGAAATATAGGTGAGGTTAGAGTATGAAACGAATCCACATCAGGAAACCAGATATAAAGGGGAAATTTCAAAAACTAAGACATTTAAAAAAGGAAGATATCAAAGAATATTGGCATAAAAAGAAACTTCGAAGAGAAGCAATTTTGGAAAAGAGAAGAAACAGTGCTTTTGCAAAAAAAATGCAGCCTGTCTACAAAATCATGAACCGATTTTCACTTTTGCTGCATGTGTTGTACGCGTGTCTGATCAACCTTGTGATTGAATCAATTTCAAGACACTCATTTTTTGCCGCATGGGATTATATGGTCGGTTCGCCTTGGACATTTTTGTTTAATACGTACTTGATATTTATTACATTTTTACTCGTATATTTGGTGAGAAGACGTGTTTTTGTGCGTATATTGATTACCGCTTTCTGGATGATACTTGGTATTACAAATGGCTATATGCTGATGGTGAGGGTAACACCATTCAATGCACAGGATTTAAAGGTTGCAGGCGATGCGGTGACATTGTTTGATAAATATTTTTCCGGATTTGAGGGCATGATGCTGGCTGTAGGAATCATTGCAGTTGTTGTGTGGCTCATATCCATGTGGAGAAGAGGCGGACAATACCAGGGAAAGATGCATCGTATTATTGCGCTGATCGGAATTGTGTTCTGCTTTGGAATTACCGGATTGATCACAAATCTGGCAATCAATAAGCGTGTAGTCTCAAATTATTTTGGGAATATCGCATTTGCGTATGAGGATTATGGATTTCCGTATTGCTTTAGTGCAAGTGTGTTTAATACAGGAATTTCTCAGCCGAATAATTACAGTAAAGAGACAATTGAACAGATCAGTAATGACGGGAAGATTACAGAGGCAACAACAGGCAGAAAAGAGATGCCGAATATTATTTTTATTCAGCTGGAATCTTTCTTTGACCCAAGTGAAGTGGAGTTTTTCACAACATCAGAAGACCCAATTCCGAATTTCAGAAAGTTGATGCAAAATTATTCCACAGGGTATTTCAAAGTGCCTTCTGTCGGTGCGGGAACCGCCAATACAGAGTTTGAAGTGCTGACCGGAATGAACCTTCGTTATTTCGGACCTGGAGAATATCCATATAAAACGGTCTTGAAATATCAGACGGCAGAGAGTGCGGCAACCGCGCTTGAAAATTTTGGATACGGCACACACGCATTACACAACAATGGTGGAAATTTTTATAGCCGTGCAGATGTGTTTAACAATATTGGATTTGACACGTACACAAGTAAAGAGTTCATGAATATTTTACAGGTGACAGAAAATGGATGGGCAAAAGATGATATTTTGACACAGCATATTTTAAATGCGATGGATTCCACAGAGCAGCAGGATTTTGTGTTTGGCATTACAGTGCAGGGACACGGTGATTATCCGGAAGAAAAAGTGCTGGAGAACCCGAGAATCACAGTCAGTGGAATTGAGGATGAAGGTCGTACAAATGCGTGGGAATACTATGTGAATCAGCTGTATGAGACTGACCAGTTTATTGGGGAACTTTTACAGAAATTAAAAGAAAGAGGAGAGCCGACAGTGCTTGTACTGTACGGGGATCACCTTCCTACAATGGGATTGGAAGCAAAAGATCTGAAGAGCCGTTATCTGTACAATACCAACTTATGTAATCTGGGACAATACCGGACTGCAAAAAGAAGACCGCAATATTCCGTCTTATCAGATTATGGCAGATGTATTTGACAGATTGGATATCATGCGGGAACGATTTTTAACTATCATCAGACAAGACGTCAGACAAAACACTATTTGTCAGACCTGGAATTGCTGCAGTATGATATTTTATATGGAGAGCAGTACGTATATGGCGGAAAAGAAACATCCGATAAAAGAAGGACATATGCAGATGGGTGTGCTTGATGTGACGTTGAGCGAACTGATTGCACAGATGGATGGAAGTTACAGCCTGTACGGAGAGAACTTTACGAAGTCAAGTAAAGTTTATGTCAATGGTGAAAAACAAAAGACGACATTTTTAAATAATACGAGAATCGATATTTTGGATACTGAGATAAAAGAGGGCGATACGATTGAAGTCAGTCAGGTCGGCTCGAGCAATCGAATTTTCAGGACATCGAAACAGTATATTTATCAAGGTGGAAAACTGGTGGAGGCACCGGATACGACCGTTGATCAGACGGAGGGTACAACAACAGAGAATACAGAACAATAGATAGAAAATACACAAGAAAATGATGGTGAGATAAGTGGATTATAGAGAAGCGATTGCGTATATTTTAGAGATACCGAAATTTACAAAGAAAAACAGTTTGGAACACACAAAAGATTTTTTGAGGATTCTTGGTAACCCGGAGAAAGGGAAAAAGATCATTCATGTTGCTGGGACAAATGGAAAAGGATCGGTATGTGCATATATGCAGTCGCTTCTTTTGACTGAAAAAAAGACTGTCGGATTTTTTACATCTCCGCATCTTGTGAAGATGAATGAGCGGATTCGTATCGATGGAGAAGAAATCAGCGATGAGATGTTTTTAAGTACATTTGATATTGTGTTTGCAGCTGTGCAGAAAATGAAAGCCGATGGAAAACCACATCCGACTTTTTTCGAGTTTTTATTCGCGATGGCGATGACTGCATTTGCAGACAGTGGGGTGGAGTACATTATACTGGAAACAGGACTCGGCGGAAGGCTGGATGCGACAAATGCAATTGATGTTCCGTTTTTGACGATCATCACATCGATCAGTTTGGACCATACAGAAATATTGGGAGAGACGATCGAGGAGATCGCGGCAGAGAAGGCCGGGATTTTAAAGCGTGATGTTCCGATAATTTATATAGGAAAAGAAGAAAAAGAGTGCAAAAGTGATTCGAGAGTTTGCAGAAAAGGTCGGAGCGCCTTGTAGAGAAATCTCGAAAAATGCGTACGAAATTCAGGAAATCACGAGTAAAGATATTGCATTTTCAATTACAAATGCGTATTATGAGAATAGTATTTGGAAACTTGGTACAAAAGCACTTTATCAGGTGGAAAATGCAATGCTCGCATTGGAAGCAATGCGGTATCTTGTAAAAGAAGAAAAGCATTTGAACCGGTGGAAAGAGGCTCTTTACAAGACTCACTGGGAGGGGAGGATGGAGGAGATCCTGCCTGGGGTCATCTTAGATGGAGCGCATAACCCTGGTGCAGTCGAAGTATTTGTGGAGAGTGTGAACGCACAACAGGAAAATAATTTTGAAAAAATTATTTTGTTCTCAGCGGTAAAAGAAAAAGAATATGAAACGATGATACGAATGCTTTGTGAAACAATAGATGCCAAAGAGTATATTTTGACTCAGATTGAGAATGAACGCGGGGTGAGCACAGAGGAGCTTGCCGGTGTTTTTCGGAAATATACAGATAAAAAGATTATAGAAGAGGAGAATCTCGAAAAGGCGTTTTGCATGGCGCTGAAAGAAAAAGGGGAGAATGACAGGGTGTATTGCCTTGGGTCATTGTATCTGGTCGGGATGCTCAAAGAATTAATAGTGGGAGGAAAAAAGCATGCTTAATTTTGAAGAAGAACTAAAAAAATTCAAACCAAGTCTGGAAGTGGAAGATATCGAGGAGGCAGTCTATCAGGAAGATATGACAGATATGACAGATATTTTACGTGAAATGATGAAACAGAATAAGTAGAGGATAAGGGTGAAATTCAGTGGAGTATACAAAAAAGTTTCTATATCAATCAAATCAGTGGTATAATGATGGACTTCGCAGGGCAAATATAAGAGATTTATCCGGAGCGGTTACATCTTTGAAGAAAAGTTTGCAATTTAACAGAGATAATATTGCAGCACGAAATCTTTTGGGACTTGTGTATTTTGGGCAGGGAGAAGTTGCCGAAGCACTTGTAGAATGGATTATCAGCAAGAATATTAAATCTCATGAGAATATCGCGGACTATTATATCAAAAAGGTTCAGGAGACACCGAGTGAGTTAGAAGTAATGAACCAGGCGATCAAGAAGTATAACCAGTGTCTTACATATTGTCAGCAGGATGGAGAGGATCTTGCGGTGATTCAACTGAAAAAGGTAGTTGCATCGCATCCGACATTTTTAAAAGCGTACCAGCTTCTTGCGCTTTTGTATCTGAAGACAGAACAGTACGCAAAAGCAAGACAAGTTCTGAGAAGAGCACATAAATTAGATGCTACAAACGAGATTACAATCCGGTATATGCATGAGCTTACAAAGCTGCACAATAAGAAAACGGCGAAGGCGAAAGAGGAAAAAGATCAGACAGTCACATACAATCTAGGAAATGAAACGATTATACAGCCGGTGTCGGCATCTTTAAAAGATAATGCAGCTACAATTACGATTATGAATATTGTGATTGGAATTTTGATGGGAGCGGCGATTGTATGGTTTCTGATTGTTCCCGCAATCAATCACAGCAAATCGACGAAGACGAATAAAGATGTGGTTGCATACAGTGATCAGATTGCAGCTAAAGAAAGTGAGATCAGTGCACTACAAAAACAGGTGGAAGATTATCAGGCAAAAGAAAAAGAACTGGAAGCCGAAAAACAGAAAGCGGCCAATACACAGAGCAGTTACGAGGCATTGATCGATGTGATCGATCATTATAATCAGAATAATTACAGTACGACAAATTTGATCGATGAGCTGCTTGCACTTTCCACGGATTCGTTAGGAGAAGTCGGAAAAGCACAGTATGATGAGATGACAAGTGAAATATTCCCGAAACAATGTGATAAACTTTACCGTTCCGCAAGACAGAGTTATCGAGTGGAAAATTATGGAACAGCGATTGAATCGCTGGAAAAAGTTATGAAGATGAATGAATCCTATGAAGACGGAAAGGCGCTCTTGCTGCTTGCAGATTCCTATGCGGGAAATGGAGATACGGAAAAAGCGACAGAGAAATATAACCGTGTGATTGAATTATTCCCGGACAGCAACGTTGCACAAAAGGCGACAGAAGCATTGAACGGAACGAATGATGATGGTGATAACAATAGCCAGCAATAGAGATACAAAGAGAAAGGATATGTAACAAATTTGGTTACATATCCTTTTTGTGTAAAAAAAGGACAGATGTGACTTTTAAAACAGGAGGGAAAGAAATATGAAGTATCAGGTGGAAGAAATTGTCTTACAAATTTTCTGCCGGGTGAGTTGGATCATCATAATGCAGAAGAGATTCGAAAGGGATCGGATAAACTGATCGAAGAAAATCACATTAAGTGTGTCATTTTTGATTTTCAGGAGACAAATTTCATGGACAGTTCAGGAATAGGAGTGATTATGGGAAGATACAAACTAGTGTATCTGCTGGGGGGAGAAGTATGGGCAGTCCATGCAAATGAAAGAATGAAAAAGATTTTAACGATGTCCGGCGTGACAAAAATAATTCAGATGTATGAGGAGGAGACGATATGAGAAATACAAATGAAATGGAGCTGATTTTTGACAGTCTGTCTGCGAATGAGGGATTTGCAAGAGTTGCAGTTGCAGCATTTATGACTCAGTTAAATCCGACGGTGGAAGAAGTGGCTGATGTGAAGACCGCAATTTCTGAGGCGGTTACAAATGCAGTGATTCACGGATACGAAAATGAGATACATAAGATTTTTATACGATGCAATATCAAAGAGGAGACCATTTATATAGAAGTGGAGGATCACGGAAAAGGAATTGAGGATGTAAAAAAAGCGATGGAGCCGCTATTTACAACAAAGCCTGAAATGGATCGGTCGGGAATGGGATTTTCGTTTATGGAAGCTTTTATGGATCATATTTGTGTGGAATCGGTGCAAGGAGAAGGAACTACGGTAAAAATGCAAAAAACAATCGGAAAAGGAAGGAAATTATGGACCACACAATCGCTTTGATCAGACAATCACACGATGGGGATGAAAAAGCGAGAGAACAATTAGTGGAGGAAAATATCGGTCTGATCTGGTGTATTGTAAAACGATTTTATGGAAGAGGTGCAGAGCCGGAGGACTTGTTCCAAATTGGAAGTATTGGTCTTCTGAAAGCAATTGATAAATTTGATATGACGTATGATGTCAAGTTTTCAACCTATGCGGTGCCGATGATATCCGGAGAGATTAAGCGCTTTTTGCGGGATGACGGAATGATCAAGGTGAGCAGATCTTTGAAAGAACTTTCATACAAAGCATATTTTGCAAAAGAAAAGCTACAGGAAAAGCTTGGAAGAGATCCAACTTTGGAAGAACTGGCAGAAACTATGGAAGTAGAAAAAGAAGAGCTTGTCATGGCGATGGAGTCGAGTGGTGAAGTGGAATCACTCCATAAACCGATTTACCAGAAAGATGGAAATGAAATTCAACTGATGGATAAATTAGAGGAGACAGGGGCACAGGAAGAAAAGGTGCTTAATCAGATGCTGCTTGCGCAGCTTTTGGAGGGGCTTGAAAAAGAAGAGCGCCAGTTGATCTATTTGCGCTATTTTGCAAATCAGACACAGTCGCAGGTGGGAAAGACACTTGGAATTTCTCAGGTTCAGGTGTCGAGACTGGAAAAAAAGATTTTGAAAAATTTGAGGCAGAAGGTTTAAATCGACCGAGTTCGTAATAGAAAAAGTGCGAACTCGGTTTTTTGCATAGTTTTGAGAAAAAATGACATAATAAAGTGCATATGAAGGGAAGGTGAAAATAATGGAAAAGGCAAGAAAGAGAATTCGCATCTGTTTGACATGTATTGTTCTTGCGGCGATTGGAATCGGACTGTTCTATTATTATTATGAAATAAAAGGAAATGGAACGGCAAATACAGGAACTTTGATTTCAAATGTTGAGATGGGGATAAAAAAATTATGGCAGTGACGAAGGATACCGTTTATATCAAGAGTGAACAGAATGTAGAAGTAAAAAAAAAGAGAAGTGAGACTCGGGGACATTTTATCCTTGGAATGTACGAATGAAAAGATTGCTGCTAGAATCAAAACGATTCTGCTGTTAAAAATTCCAGATACCGGAAAGCACCGATATGTAGTATCTATCCTGAAGATTATAGAGTGTATTCACAGAGAATATCCAAATCTGGATATTCAAAATTTGGGAGTACCCGATATTATCGTTACGTATGAGGAACAGAAGGTGACAAATCCAATTGGGCATTTCTTAAAGATTGTTGGGGTTGTGGCGGTCACATTTATCGGCGCCGGATTTTCCATTATGGCGTTCAATAACGATGTGGATGTTTCACGACTGTTTGCGCAGATTTATGAGTTTTTATGGGAAAGCCAAAAGAAGGGTTCAGCGTGTTGGAATTGACGTATTGTGTGGGGCTGATTGTCGGAATTTTAGCATTTTTCAATCATTTCGGAGGGAAGAAATTTACGGTCGATCCGACTCCGATGGAGGTGGAAATGCGATTGTACGAGAATGATATCCAGACAACGTTGATTGAAAATTATTCCAGAAAGGAGCAGGAGATGGATGTGGGCAAGACAAGTCATTCTCGCAGTCATCGGACTTAGCTCTGGAATTGCGGTGGCAGGAGGACTATTTTCGTTTATCATTGGTCTGGGAGTGGTGTCTGATTTTGCAGACAGGACGCACACAGGTGCAAATGTTATTTTATACGAAGAAATGATTGCGCTTGGAGGAATATTAGGAAATATTATGTATGTTTACCAAATTTGTATTCCAGGTGTACAGTTTCTGATTGGTCCGGTTGGATTTTGTGCCGGCATTTTTGTAGGGTGCTGGTCCATGGCACTGGCAGAAATTTTAAATATTTTTCCTATTTTTATCCGGCGCGTTAAATTGTTGAGAGGAGTGCCGTATATCATTTTAAGCATGGCCATCGGGAAGGGAATCGGAGCATTGCTGTTTTTCCTGAAAGGATGGTAGGAAAGGACAAAAAATGAAAAAAATGAGTAAACAGGCGTATGCAGCCTATGTGAAAGAAAAAACACCGGTACACAATGTTTATGTCAATATGGCGAAGGCGTTTGTGACGGGAGGGACTATCTGTCTGCTTGGGCAGGTGATTCTGAATTATTGTAAAAATACAGGAATGAAAGAAGAAATAGCAGGTTCATGGACATCGTTAGTATTGGTGCTCATCAGTGTATTGCTGACCGGCTTTAATATCTATCCAAGTATTGCAAAGTGGGGTGGTGCAGGAGCGCTTGTCCCAATCACGGGATTTGCCAATTCTGTGGCAGCACCGGCGATTGAATATAAGAAAGAAGGACAGGTATTTGGAATCGGATGTAAGATTTTTACGATAGCAGGTCCTGTTATCTTATATGGGATACTGACTTCCTGGGTACTTGGATTGATTTACTATTTCTTAATGAAAGTGGGGATTGTACTATGATGACGAAAGGAAGCCAAAGTATAGCATTTCAGGAAGCACCATATATTATCAGCAGTGGTTCTGTTGTGGGAAAGAAAGAAGGGGAAGGCCCTTTAGGGAAATTGTTTGATATGGTGGAGATGGAAAATCTGTTTGGAGAAGATACCTGGGAGGCAGCAGAGAGTACGATGCAGAAAGAGGCCTGTCTTTTGGCGGTTGGAAAAGCAGATATTGCGTTGGAGAAAGTCAGATATCTCTTTGGAGGAGATTTACTGCGTCAGGGAATTGCTACATCCATGGGAGTGGAGGCGCTTCAGATTCCGATGTTCGGACTTTATGGAGCCTGTTCTACATCAGGAGAGGCAATCGCATTGGGAGCGATGAGCGTGGCAGCGGGATATGGCGAGTATATGCTGGCTGTGACATCAAGTCATTTTGGAAGTGCAGAAAAAGAATTTCGTTTTCCGCTTGGGTATGCAAGTCAAAGACCGTTGTCAGCACACTGGACAGTGACAGGGAGTGGGGCATTTCTAATTGGAAGGCAGAAAAGTCATGTGAGGGTAGCTGGTGTGACAGTTGGTAAGATTGTAGACTTTGGATTGAAGGATTCTCAGAATATGGGTGCATGTATGGCGCCTGCAGCCTGTGATACGATTATACAGAACCTTCAGGATTTTGGAAGACAGGAGAGCGACTATGACCGCATTATTACAGGAGACCTTGGATATGTGGGACAAAGCATTCTTTTTGATCTGATAAGAAAGCAGGGGAAAGATATCAAATACAATCATGCAGACTGTGGGATGATGATTTTTGATCAGAAGACACAGGACACACATGCAGGAGGAAGTGGGTGCGGCTGTGCGGCGGTTACGCTTTCTGCGTATATTCTTCCAAAGCTTGCAAGCGGGGAATGGAAGAGAGTGTTATTTGTACCAACCGGGGCCTTGATGTCTACAGTTAGTTTTAATGAGGGAGAGAGCGTTCCTGGAATCGCGCATGGGATTGTGTTAGAACATTGTTAAAAAGGAGAAGGATATGGAGTATGTAAATGCATTTTGGATAGGAGGGCTTATCTGTGCCTTGATTCAGATTCTCCTGGATCGGACAAAAATGATGCCTGGACGAGTGATGGTGCTGCTTGTGTGCGGCGGTGCTGTATTGGGATTCTTAAATATTTATGAGCCGTTTTTAAAATTTGCAGGGGCAGGTGCGAGTGTTCCGTTGCTTGGATTTGGCAATTTGTTATTTAAGGGTGTGAAAGAGGCAATCGGGAAAGAAGGATTTATCGGTATATTTATGGGAGGATTTACGGCAAGTGCAGTTGGAATTTCTGCGGCACTTATTTTTGGTTACCTCGCTTCGCTCATTTTCGACCCGAAAATGAAGAAATAGTTAAAAGAATGTCAAAAAAATGTAAAATTTTGTTGTTTTCTTCCGTAGATAATGTTATGGTAAAAATAGTGAGTTTATTGAGAGGATTTGAAGGAGGAAACCTATGAATTACACTAGCATTATTATCCCTTTCCTTGGTGGGCTTGGGATGTTTATCTATGGAATGCAGATTATGGCTCAAGGCTTGGAGAATGCGGCTGGGAATAAGATGAAATCGCTTCTTGAAGCATTGACAAAAAATAAGTTATTAGGAGTACTATTGGGAGCATTTATTACTGCTGTGATTCAAAGTTCGTCGGCGACGACTGTCATGGTGGTAGGTTTTGTGAATGCAGGAATTATGAACCTGACACAGGCAATGGGTGTTATCATGGGTGCGAATATCGGGACAACGGTAACAGGATGGCTTGTTTCCAGCGTGGAATGGGCAAAATTTTTGAGCCCGACAACACTGGCGCCGATTGCGATTATGATTGGTGTTGTGATTATGTTGACCGGAAAAAGAAGATCCACAAAGGATATAGCCAGTATTATCGTAGGATTTGGTCTTTTGTTTGTCGGTATTTCTACAATGTCAGGAGCAGTTGATCCGTTAAAAGAGTCAGAAGGATTTGTAAATCTTTTCGTGACTTTAGGAAAGAATCCTTTATTGGGAATTATAGCGGGAGCACTTGTTACAGCGATTATCCAGAGTTCATCAGCATCTGTTGGTATTTTGCAGAGTCTTGCAGCAGCGGGGTTAGTTCCGTTTAATGCGGCAATTTATATTATTATGGGACAGAACATTGGTACATGTGTAACTGCAATGCTGTCAAGTATGGGTGCGAAAAAGAATGCTAAGACAGCAGCACTTATGCATTTATTGTTTAATATCATCGGAACGATTATTTTTAGTGTGGTGGCAATTGTGTTTTTCAAAGTGGTTAATCCGGTTTGGGGACACGGTCGGATTACACAGACAGAGATCAGTATAGTACACACGATTTTTAATATTGCAACAACCGTAATGCTGTTCCCGGTATCTAATCTGATTATCAAACTTGCTAAGAAAATCAGTGGTGTGAAAGATGATGAAAGAGATGACAGTGTTGTTTCACTTGATGATAGAATGTTACAGACACCTTCTCTTGCACTTCAAGCTACAGTCGGTGAAGTGGCACGCATGGGAGAAATCGTGAATGATACTTTAGATGCGGCAAAACGTGTTCTTTTTACACTGAGTGAAGAAGATATTCATACATTGAAAGAAGATGAATCCAAAGTGGATAAACTGACTGCGGGAATCACAGATTATGCAATCAAGATTACCGGACTTCAAGTTGGGGAAAAGGAACATCAGCAAGTGGCACACTTGCTCCAAATTGTTTCTGATATTGAACGTGTCAGTGATTACTGTGAAAATATCTCAGAATTTGCAGAGACGTTAAAAGAAAAGAAATTGTCGTTCTCTGAGACAGGGAAAGAAGAAATCAAAGAGATGATAGAAGTTTGTGCGGACAGCTACCGCTATGCATTGGAAGCATTTGTGGAAGGAAGTCGAGATAAGGCGTTAAAGGTAATTGAGAAAGAGACGAAGGCAGATGATCTGGAGATTAAGCTTCGCTCAAAACATATCAAACGTTTGACAAACAATCTGTGCAATACAGAGGCGGGAGTTGTATTCTTAGATACGATTATTTGCCTGGAGCGTATTTCAGATCATGCAAGAAATATTGCAGAAGAAGTATTGGAACAGATGGGATAAGAGTAGAAAAGCAGGTAGGGGCTACCTGCTTTTTTACCTTATAGTAAACTTCTCATTTTGTCAGAAATAGTGTATAATGTATAAGAAATAAAAAATAGCATAACAAAAGAGCGAAAGGTTGTATTCGCCACAACGTTGATTATGAAGTTTTTTGTTTTTGGTGTGACTGCACTATCTGACGATTTTAGAAAGAATGAGATTTATGGATTCATCCATATCCCATAGCCTTTCGATATTGTTCAAATAGTACAGTTTTTTTGTGATAAACTTCCAACACCAACATAGAAGAACCACACTTTGGACACTTGAGAGGGTCGTATCCAAAGGTTAAAAAAATAAGATTTTGCCAGTTCATATGTCGTAAGATAAAACGTTTTTTCTCGGAAGAGATACATTTATAAAGTTTCTGTTCTTGCTTGTGATGTTTGGCATAGATGCCGTAATAACGAAGCATTTTAAAATGTTTTTCCGGGATATGAACAATGAGTCTTTTTATAAAGTCTAAAGCAGGAATACATTCGGAAACAGTTTTGTTATCTTCATGTCTTGTGTAATGGAAAGTAACAGACTCACCATCATAGTGATCAATGCGAGAAGTTGCTATGACAGGTCTTCCGAGATATCTGCTGATATATTTGATTGTAACATCAGGAGTGCAGAGATTCGGTTTGGCTCTGACATAAAAGCCATCGGCATGGTCTTTATAAATTTTATTTTTAACAGGAATGAAAGACTTACCAATGGAATTAGTAAGCCGTTCAAGAAGAACTTTGCGGAATGCGTTTCTCAGGAAGGTATAATCGAAATGCTTCATAGGGCGCCAAACGATAGAGTTTCCAGCGCCACCTTCAGAAATAAGAGCATGAATGTGAGGATTCCATTTTAAGTCCCTGCCGAAGGTATGAAGAACACAAATGAAACCAGGAGTAAAGTTTTCAGATTTGTTTTGCTTATAAAACATGCGAAGAACAACATCTCGAACGGAATGAAAGAGACAATTGAGGAGAGAACGGTCATTGAGAAAGAAAGTGCGAAGTTCTTTAGGAATAGTAAACACACAGTGACGATGGACACAGCGAATGAGCTTACAGGACATATGAAAAGAGCGTTGCAGATTATATTTGTTACCGCAAGTAGGGCAGAATCTAGATTTACATCGAAAAGGAACAAACTTCAATTCCCCACAGTCTGGACAAGCAAAAAAAAGCGCCACCAAAAGAAGGGTCACCACAATGAATCATCTTGTTGACATTTTCAATGACGGAAGTCCTTGGATGAAGTTCGTAAATTAAGTGTTCATAATGATCAAGAAAGATCGTTTGTAAAATATTACTCATGTAAATATTTTACAACAAATAGAAACAAAGGAAAACCCTCCCCCTCAAGAATGAGGGGCAGGGGAGCTGAGAGTGTGCTCAGCACACTTTTTTTAAGTATGTTGGTGCTCTAATTCTGCAATTTTTAAAAGAGCTTTTTGCAGTTCATCCTGTGTGGATTGTAGTTCATCCTGTGTGGATTGTAGTTCATCCTGTGCGGAGTGCAGTGCATCCTGTGTGGAGTGCAGTTTATCCTGCGTACTGTTTAGTTGAGTGTGTGCATCATTTAATTTGGATTCTGTATCTTGCAATTGTATTTTCTTTTGGTCTAGCTCATCTTGCATTTCATCAATCATATATAAGACAGTATTTCTGTCTAATTCTCGTAATTCTTTAGAAAACATCTCCATGACCTCCTCAATATTTCTACAGATATCGTAGATTTGTTCGTACATTGGCTTGAATTCAGGATATGTTTCGATAAGTTTTACAATCATTTCGGGATTATCCATACTTAAAAATACAAGCCATGCATCTAATTTGCTTTTGATATCTTTATTTTGCTGATTTTCTTTAAAGATGTCAAGAGGAATAAAAATATATTTTTGTAACAATTCCATCTGCAATCCAGTATTAGATTTTTGTTCAAAAAAATGAAGATAATTTTGAGGAAATTTATGAAATGTTTTTGGACTTTTTTCAAAGAAGACAATGGTGTAGACGTTTTTGATACTTTTATATGTAAATTTTCTTTTCTTCATTCCTTTTATTCTTTTATATTGAAGTAGAAGCAAGTCTGAGGAATAGCAGGCACATCGTTCACCGGGGAACTGATACCCGATTTTTTGTATTTCAATGTTTGCGATACTGCCGTCTTCTAGTTCTACAACGATATCGGTGATAATAAGAGATGTTTCATCAGCGATGCGGGTAGTATCATTTGGCAGTACGGTTAGTACTTTTACTTTCTGGTTTAGCAGTAAAGACAGTAGTTCTCCAATTCGTTCCGGCACTGCCTCTGGATTCAGTATTTCTTTAATCATAAAATCGTATAATACTTTGACTCCGGATATACCTGTACAGATATTCAGAAATTCTTCTTGAAATTCGGTTTCCCAACTGTCAAATAAAGTTTTTAATGTTTCATCTTTGATAATGATTTCCATAATTTCTGTACGTGTACGGAGCATGGGAAAATATTGTTTTAATCTGTTTGTCATAGATAAACCTCCTTGATTATCTCATGTGTGTTGTTGGATCAATGCTTCTGAGTGGAAGCTGGAAATAAAGAAGCCTTTAGGCTTAAGAGATTTTGCTGCGAAAAAGATGAAATGCAGCGAGAAAAGTTGTTTCTTCAAAATAACATACTTTTAGGAAAAGTAAAGAAGTTTGAGACACATAAAAAGTGCATAAAACAGAATATGATGTGAATAAAAAAAACATTCAAAGTGTATAAAATACAAAAAAAGTGCTTGAAAAATAAAAAATAGGATGTATAATATAAGAATAAAATGTATAGTTATACAAAAAAGGAAATGAAGGGAATGGGGAAAATGATAAAGAAGAAACAAATAGCAGCACTGGTTTTGGCAGGCACAATGGCCATGGGAAGTTCTATGCAGGCATTTGCCTGTATGGGAGTATATGTAGGGAAAGAAGTTTCAGAGAATGGCTCATCCTATATTGGAAGATCAGAGGATATCGGAGCGGGACATACAAAAATATTTACGGTGCATCCGGCAGAAGACCATGAACCAGGAGCAATTTTTGAAGATGAATATGGATTTTCAATGCCATATCCAGAACACACATATCAATATACACTTGCAAAAGATTCACCACTGTTTGGAGAAGGAGAAGAGCCTTATGCAGAGGTAGGAATCAATGAAAATGAGGTTGCTATGACAGCCACTGTATCTACCTATTATAATGATAAGGCAAAAGCGGCAGATCCATTGGTAGATACCGGTATCTGTGAATTATCGATGGGATCGATTCTACTTGGGCAGGCCAAAACAGCAAGAGACGGAGTGGAATTGTTAGGAGAGATTGTGGAAAAATACGGTTCGGGGGAATGTAACACGATTATGATCAGTGATCCAAATGAAGCGTGGTACATGGAAATTGTTTCCGGTCATCAATATGCAGCCATTAAGCTGCCGGAAGATCAGGTTGCGGCAATTCCGAATATGATGCTTCTTGGAACGGTTGATGTGACAGATACAGAAAATGTGATTGCATCTGAAGGATTGGTATCATTAGCGGAAGAAAATGGATTTTTAAAGACGGAAGATGGAATGATTCATGTCACACAGACATATGGTGCAGAAAACCCGGGAAAAGGTCAGCTGACACGTTTGTGGCAAGGGACATATTACTTGAACCATGAAAAAGGAGAGGGTTTAAGTATTGAGCCTTCAGAGGATGGAGTTTATGGTCCGTATGATTTGTTGTTTACGCCAGATAAAAAATTTTCTACACAGGATATCATGAAGTTTCTGGCATACAGAGGAGAAGGAACAAAGATGGATTCCAATGTAAATGAGTCAATCTATGCAATCGGCAATAAGAATCAGGCAGAATGCCATATTTTGGAGATGCGTGACGGGATGTATCAGGGAATGTCAGGAGTAGAATGGCTTGCGATGTCAAGAGCAGAGTTTTCTTTATATCTTCCGTATTATGGAGCAATTCTGACAGAGACATGGGATGGATACCACAATGATGAGCTGACATCTGTAGAAGATTCTATGTTTTGGGTGTTCAATGACTTGAATGATCTGGCAGATGACAATCGAGAATTGTATGGGACAAATATTCGAAAATACTGGGATGCGTATCAGGCAGAATTGATTGAACAGCAAAAACAAGTTGATGTGGATATGCAGAAGTTATATGAAAAATCACCGGAACTTGCACAGGAAAAAGCAACAGAGATTGGAAAAGTAATTGCACAGGATGCATTTAACAGTGCAAAAAGTATTTTGACAGAATTAAAAGCGTTCAAAGAAAGTGGATCAACAGAAATGTTTGTACCATCTGTATTGACAGAGAATATAATGCCAAATTACACAGTTGCACGTGTGATGGATGAAGTTTCAACAGAAGCGTTGGAGGCGTTGATTGCCAAAGCGGAAGCTGTTCAGAAAGATATGTATACAGAAGCCAGTTATGCGACATTAGAACAAGAACTGGAAAACGCAAAGACGGTATTAGCAGATGAATTTGCAGTTCAAGATGAGATTGATGCAGCGACAAAACAGCTTGACAGTGCATTACAAGGCTTGGAAAAAATACAGGCAGCGGTACCACAACCAGAGAAAGAATCGGTATCGGAAGAGAAAACGACTCCAACAGGTCCTTCACCAAAAACAGGAGATGCTACTCCATTGATGTGGCTGTTGACTGCTGCGGCAGGAAGTGCGTTGGTAAGTGTGAACGTTTGGAAACGAAGAGAAGAAAAATAAAGTCAAGAGAAAAGAGCTTTTAGAGGCTCTTTTTTCTTGCTTAAAAGCACTTATTTTATAGGTTAAGGAAAACTTAAGATTTCCTATATAATATTCAGAAAATCCTTTGGTATAGTAAAATTAAGAAAAAAACAGGAAGGAGAGTATCTGTGGGGAAAATTATAGAAGTGAAGAATTTGTTTAAGCTCTATCGTGTCGGGGACAGTGTTGTGCATGCTTTGAATGGAGTGAATTTTTCAATCAACGAAGGAGAGTTCTGTGCGATTGTAGGGACTTCGGGATCAGGGAAATCAACGTTGTTAAATATGCTTGCCGGACTGGAAAAACCGACAAAAGGAGAAGTGATCATTAACGGCGAGCACATGGAGAAGTTGAAGGAAGATCAGCTTGTCAGCTTTAGACGTGATCATGTTGGATTTATTTTTCAGTCTTTTCATCTGATTGGGACGATGAATGCGGTGGAAAATGTGGCATTGCCCTTGAGCTTTCGCGGAGAGAAAAAAGAAAGCCGACTAAAAAAAGCAGATAAGATGCTGGATCTGGTCAATTTAAAAAAGCATAAAAAGCATTTGCCGAATCAGATGTCGGGAGGGCAGCAGCAGCGAGTAGGGGTTGCAAGAGCACTGGTTGTTGATCCGAAGATTATATTTGCGGATGAGCCGACAGGAAATCTGGATTCGCATACATCCAAAGAGGTGATGGAATTGATGCAGAAGGTGGTAAGGGAGCAGAAAAAGACGCTTGTTATGGTTACACATGACAATCATCTGGCTTCGTATGCCGATCGGATTTTCCATATTATTGATGGAGAGATTGTAAAGATAGAAGACAACCGTACAAAGGGAGAGGAGAAAGAAGATGAGAAAGATTAAGAAAATAATGATGGTTGCCATGAGTATGATTCTGGTGGCAGGGATGGTGATGCCACTGCACGCAGCGGGAAAAGTGACCGTAAAGGCGAGTGGAACTGCGACACCGGCTTATCAGTATGGACAGGAGAAAGAGTTAAAGCTTACGATTACAAACGGTACAGATACAGCAATTGAAAATGTAGTAGTAACTCCGCAGGTGAAGGCAAATATTGAGAAGTGGCCGTTTGAAATTGAAAATGTATCCTATGAGCAGAAAGTGGATAAGATCGAAGCGGGAAAATCTTATGAGCTCACATATGATGTGAAAGCAAGGGAAGATGTGGCATCAAAATATTATAATGTGAAATTCGATGTTAGTTACGATGGATTGGAAAATGCATTTGAGCAGAGTGTATTTGTAAAAATGACAGCTAAGCCGGAAGAGAGGCCACAGGAAAATCCAGAAGAAAACACACAGAAAGATCCACAACCGCAGCAACCTTCGGGGGATACAGGTGTCTACAACAGTGAACCGATGATGTATACTGGAGGAGATAGTGCAGGTGGCGGATCAGCAACGACATCGACATCTGTTCCGAGAGTAATTGTCACAGGATTTTCAACAGATCCGGCAGAAGTAAAGGCGGGAAGCAATTTTAAACTGATTGTACATTTGAAAAATACATCCAAGACAACAGCGGTAAAAAATATGCTGTTTGACTTTAACGCACCGACAGAAGGACAGGATGCAAACACTGCATCTCCGGCGTTCCTTCCGGCGTCCGGCTCTAGCACTGTATATCTGGATGGAATCGGAGCAAATGGGACAAAAGACATTTCGATTGATATGAATGCAAAATCAGATCTGGTACAGAAACCATATAGTGTCGAGATGTCTATGAAGTATGAAGACGGAAGTGGAACACAATTTGAAAGTACATCAAGTATCTCAGTTCCGGTTAAACAGGATGCGAGATTTGAATTCAGTGAATTTGAGCTGAGTGGAGAGACTGTGGAAGTTGGAAGCGAAGTTAATGTCATGTGCAGTCTGTATAACATGGGAAGAATTAAATTGTATAACGTAAAAGCAAAAATTTGAGGGTGAAGGAATCAAATCTAAAGAGATTTTTGTCGGAAATGTGGAATCCGGAGCGACAGCTTCAATTGATGGTATGATAACCGGAGAGTCAGAGACAACAGGTGATGGTAAAGTTAAGATGATTGTTACTTATGAAGATGAGTCGGGAGCAGTATTTACAACTGAAAAAAGAACTGACACTTTTAGTGACAGCACCGATGACAGATGACATGATGAATGAAAGTGAAATGGTTGAGCAAAGAAAAAGCGTTCCCGATTATTCCGGTGATTGTCGGAGTAAATTATCATCGGAGTGATTGTTGTCGTTGTAATTGTGAAGAAGAAAAAAAGAGAAAAAAAAAGAGAGCAGAAGAGGAGGAAATTTTAGAGGATGAGCTTAATAGACTTACTGAGAATGAGTAGTGGAAATCTGAAACGCAGAAAAGCTTCGAACCTTTTTAAACCGTTCTAAGGGGTTGTGATTGGGACAGCTTCCATTGTTGTTATGATTTCTCTCGGACTTGGTCTTCAGCAGTCTACCTATAAAGAAATAGAAAAATCTGGTGGTTTGACGACCATTCAGGTGACAGGAAAAGACAGGCAGGGTGGCATGATGGTAGATTCCGGAGAGGAATCGAAAGAATATATCACAGATGATGTGATTGAAAAATTGAAAAAATTAGAAAATGTAGAATTTGTAAGTCCTGTTTTAGAGGTATCGGCAATTGCGTTAAAAGGCAATTATGAAGGATTTTTGACGGTGCAGGGAATGTCCCATGAGGCACTGGAAAAAATGAATATTCCATTGAAAGAGGGCGGAAAATTGCCGGCTGAAAATGGAAGCTCATTAGATCTGGTGATGGGGAACATGGTAATCACGAATTTCAGCAATAAATCAGGAGGCAGTGGTTATTGGGATACCGGAGAACTTCCGGATATTGATTTCGCAAAGGATTCTCTGTTTTTGATCCTGGATACAGATGCCTATTACCAGAGCCAGTCGGGAAGTGGTTTTGGTAACGTGGAAAATGGAGGAGAGACAGCAACAAAGACACCAAAGACAGCAAAAAAATATGTTGTAAAAGCGTCCGGTGTCGTGGAAGGAACTGTTGATGAATACAATGCATATTCGTATTCAACCTTTTGCGACATCGAGACACTGAAGACCATTTTGAAAAAAGAATTTCGGGGAAGAGTGATTCCTGGTCAACCGTCCACAAGCAGCGGAAAACCTTACAGTTATTTTACGTATAGCTCAGCGCAGGTGAAAGTGGATAATCTTGACAATGTAGAATCTGTTTCAAATGAAATCAGGACACTGGGATTTCAGACATACAGCAATGCAGAGTATCTGGAAAGTATGCAGAAACAGTTTGCAATGATACAGGCGGTTCTGGGAGGAATCGGTGCGGTATCGCTTCTTGTTGCAGCGATTGGTATTGCAAACACGATGATGATGTCGATTTATGAGAGAACGAAAGAAATCGGTGTCATTAAAGTGTTAGGCTGCAGTCTGAAAAATATTCGGCAGATGTTTCTGCTGGAAGCCGGATTTATCGGACTGATCGGGGGCGTGATCGGAAATATCTTAAGTCTTATGATGTCATTCGTGGTCAATAAAGTGGTTGGAAGCATGGGAGCCGAGATGGGCATGACAGATGTAATTTCTTATATTCCACCTTGGCTTGTGCTGATTTCACTTGCATTTGCGATTCTTGTGGGAATGGCGGCAGGATACTTCCCGGCACGACGAGCAATGAAATTAAGTCCGCTTGCAGCAATTCGAAATGAATAGCAATTTGAAAAATGATAATTGGGGATGTGGCTTTTGAGAAGCTCACATCCCTCATTTGTTACTCTTCAATGATATGAATTTCCAGATAGTCAAAATCAATAGAGTCTACGAAATTGTCCTGATAAAAGCGTGCTTTGTCATGTTTTTTGAATTCGGCAATCGTAGAATCCAGCCAAATCGGTTTGCTTAAATCAAACTGGTAACAAACCTCATCCAGCGCGTGGAAAATTTTATGTGTTCTTGTATCGTCTGTATCATCACAAATGACAGTATCTTTTAACATTCGATTATCTTTAAATATTTTTCCCCATAAACGAAACATGGTTGTCATCCTTTCTATATTTGTTCGTATGCATCATTATACAATACTTTGCAATTGATTTTCAATATAGACATGCTTGACTTTTTATAGGCAGATATGGTAGACTCTGCTAGTGACAAGACACATGTAAAATAAAATGTAATGGGAGCGTAGAATGGAAAAATTAAAGAAATTATTAGATCGTATTTTTATTGATGGATTAACAGGAATGGCGCAGGGACTTTTTGCAACATTGATCGTCGGCACAATTATTCAGCAGATTGGAAGTTTGATTGGCGGGAATGTCGGGGATATGATTTTTGTACTTGGAAAGATGGCAGCCACATTTACGGGGGCAGGAATTGGTGTAGGTGTTGCCTATCGATTTAAGGAAAGTCCGCTTGTTGTGCTGTCAGCAGCGACTGCCGGAATGGTGGGCGCATTTGCGGCAAAACTGCTCGCGGGAAGTGTTCTTGTAGATGGTGCCATGGTATTTGCAGGACCGGGAGAACCGTTGGGAGCATTTCTTGCGGCTTACGTAGGGATTGAATTCGGACATCTTGTCTCAGGAAAAACAAAGGTGGATATTTTGGTTACTCCGATTGTAACGATTACAGCCGGATCGGCAGTAGGTCTTTTAGTTGGACCTCCGATTTCTGAATTTATGACAGCGCTTGGAGCATTGATTAATTGGGGAACAGAGCAGCAGCCGTTTTTGATGGGAATTATTGTCTCGGTTTTGATGGGAATGATTCTGACACTTCCGATTAGTTCCGCGGCACTTGGGGTTATTTTGAATCTTTCCGGTCTTGCGGCAGGAGCTGCAACAATTGGATGCTGCTGTAATATGGTTGGATTTGCAGTTGCAAGCTATCGAGAAAATAAAATCGGGGGACTATTAGCACAAGGAATCGGAACATCGATGCTTCAGGTGCCAAATATTGTGAGAAAGCCAATTATCTGGGTTCCTGCAATTTTATCAAGTGCTATCTTAGGACCTGTCGGAACGATGATTCTGCACATGACAAGCAATGCGACCGGCTCTGGAATGGGAACAGCAGGACTTGTCGGACAGATTATGACATGGCAGACGATGACGGCAGTGGAGCCGCCGATGATCGTACTTATAAAAATTATCGTGATACAGATTGCCCTTCCGGCGATTGTGACACTGCTCATTTCAGAATTTATGAGAAAGAAAAAATGGATTCAGTATGGCGATATGAAATTAGAATTATAAGGGCCGATGAGGAGAAACTTTCTAAAAAAAGCATGAAGTTTATGACAGTCTCTTTGGATTATGGTATACTATTGTAGTAATAATTACTCTTCGAGTAAGATAGGGGAGAAGAACTTGATGTTAGATGCAATTAAAAGTTATGAAGATGTCGACAGTTGGAAAACAGTTATGTTTTTGTATAATTCGGCATTGAAAGAAGTGGGCACCAAATTAGAGATTTTGAATGATGAATTTCAGCATGTGCATCAGTATAATCCAATCGAGCATATAAAGACAAGAATCAAAACGGCGGAGAGTATCGTCAAAAAGCTGAAAAGATACGGATATGAGGCAACGATTGAGAACATGGTAAAATATGTGAATGATATTGCAGGAGTGAGATTGATCTGTTCGTTTACTTCTGATATTTACAGACTTGCGGAGATGATCGGGAATCAAAGTGATTTGAAAGTGCTTTCTATTAAGGACTATATTAAAAATCCAAAGGAAAGCGGATATAAAAGTTATCATATGCTTGTGGCAGTTCCGATTTTTCTGTCAGATAGTGTTGTGAATACGAAAGTTGAGATTCAGATACGTACGATTGCAATGGATTTTTGGGCTAGTTTAGAGCATAAGATTTACTATAAGTTTGAGGGAAAAGCACCGGCTTACATCAGCAGAGACTTAAGAGAATGTGCGGAGATGGTATCTGCGTTGGATGAAAAGATGCTGTCTTTGAACGAAGCTATTTTAGAATGCCTCAGGCAGCAGAAGAACGGGCGAGAAGAGGAAAGACAGGAAGAGCTTGAGGAGAATCAGATTCAATTTGGATTATAGAAGAAAGGGCTGCAAAAAGCAGTCCTTTTTTGATATTATGGAAGGATAGAAGATTGTAATTCATTAAAGATTACTTCATATTCCTGTGAAAACACACTGTCTTTATTCCAAAGAAATGTAAAATCATGCATGACCATAAAGTCAGAGAGTGGAATTTGTCTCAGGCGACCATCGTTTATTTCCTGTTCAACAGCTGATTTGTACAGGAATGAGATGCCGCAGTCCTGACAAAGCAGGCTCACGATAGCGTGGATATTTTCAATTTCCACAATATGAGGGAAATTCTGAATCGACATATTTTTGAGCGCAAGTGTTTTCGTCAGGATTGCTCTTGTGCCGGAGCCGTGCTCCCGAATCAAAAGACATTCAGAGGTTAAGTCTTTCAGACAGTGAACAGGTTTTTGAAACACATGGTTTTTGGAAGCCACAGCAATATATTCTTCTGTCTTAAAAATACGGGTCTCGTAATTATCGGATTTAAAATACCCTTCCACAATGGCGAAATCAATGCTTCCCTCGTATAAAAAAAGAGAGCAGCGTCTGCGTATTGGCGTAACGAACGTGAATATCGGTGTCGGGGTGCTTTTTAATGAATGCAGAAAGGGAAGGTACTATGGCATATTCGCCAATTGTCATTGTGACACCAAAAGTCAGGATCTTTTTTTCACAGAGACTTTCTTTCATGCGTATCTTCATAGTGTTCTCATCATTTCGCATCGTCTCCAAAGCAGAGCGAAGAATTTCACCCGCAGGAGTCAGTGTTAGTTTTTTCTTATCACGCGCGAACAATGGTGCATCATATTCTTTTTCCAGATATTTGATGTGTTGTGAAACAGCAGGCTGAGTCAGATTCAAATCATGAGCGGCATGCGTAAAATTCATATATTCACAGACCTTTAAAAATGTTTCCATTCGAAAAATCAAGCATGGCTTCTCCTTTTAATGTGGTAATAGTTTTTATAATCATAACAAATATTTATGGTTATATCAATATATATAATTTTACAAAATGGTGATAATTGTATATAGTGTAGTTGTAAAACATAGAGAAAGACAGGGAATAAGGAGGAGTAGCTATGTATGACATTATTATTATCGGAGCGGGACCAGCAGGAATTAGTGCTGGAATCTATGCGGTGAGCAGAGGCAAAAAGACATTATTGATTGAAAAAAATGTAGTGGGTGGATTGATTGGTAAAGTATCAACGGTTACACATTATGCAGGAGTTATAGAAGATGAGACAGGAGTAACATTAGCAGAACGTATGAAACAGCAGGCAGAAAAATGCAGGGGTGGAAATTATATATGAGCGGTAAAGCAAGTAGAATTGAGCAATAACATTAAAAAATTTATACGGGAGATGCAGTTTATAGGACAAAAAAAGTAATTATAGCTAATGGAATGACACCTAGAAAACTTGGAATCCGAGGAGAATTAGAATTATCAGGAAAAGGGGTGGGCCTCAATGCGGCAAAAGATGGGAAAAGCTATGAAGGAAAGCATATTTATGTAGTTGGAGGGGCAGATGGAGCTGTAAAAGAAGCATTGTATCTGGCAAAGTATGCAGAACAGGTCACAATTATTCATTTTGAAGAGACATTAGGATGTATTGCGGAATTCAAGGAAAAAGTTTCAAATACTTCAAATATTGAGTTGCGTCTTGGATCGAGGCTGCATGCAGTATACGGGGTAGAGCAAGTAGAATCTCTGGAAATTTCAGATGAGAAAACTGGGAGCATTGAGACAATTTCTGATCCGGGATGCGGAATATTTGTCTATGCAGGAACGATACCAAATACAGAATTGTATACTGAACTACAGTTGCATAACGGATTTATTCCAGTCAATGAGAATCAGGAAACAAAGATAGATGGGGTATATGCAGCAGGAGATATTTGTGAAAAACAGGTGCGTCAGGTGGCAACAGCAGTTTCAGATGGAACGATAGCAGCAATTCGGGCATCAATGTAGAGGGAGGTTACTATGAATTTTATATCCAAAAACTGGAAAGGACTTTTGTTGTGTCTGGCATTGGCAGTACCGGCAAGTCTGCTTGGAAAACAATTTCCGATTATAGGAGGTCCTGTATTTGCGATTCTTGGAGGAATGATTTTTGCTCCGCTTGTAAAAAAGAAAGAATCCTTTGCACCAGGAATTAAGTATACATCGAAAAAGATTTTACAATATGCAGTTGTGTTATTAGGATTTGGAATGAATCTAAAAGTTGTGATGGAGACCGGAAAACAGTCTTTGCCGATCATACTCTGTACGATTACGGTATCATTGGTGATTGCATATGTACTTCACCGTGTACTTCGCATACCAGCGAAGATTTCAACATTGGTTGGAGTTGGCTCTTCCATCTGTGGAGGTTCTGCGATTGCAGCCACGGCACCTGTCATTGATGCAGATGAGGAAGAAGTAGCACAGGCAATTTCTGTTATCTTTCTGTTTAACATTTTAGCGGCGCTTATATTCCCGGTACTTGGAGGCGTACTTGGTTTTTCTACCACATCCGGAGAAGCGTTTGGTATCTTTGCAGGGACAGCGGTAAATGATACTTCTTCTGTTACGGCAGCAGCGTCTACATGGGACAGCCTTTATAACTTAGGAAGTCAGACGCTTGATAAGGCAGTAACAGTAAAGCTGACAAGAACATTGGCAATCATTCCGATTACTTTGGTTTTGGCATTTTTGCAGGCAAGAAAAGCTGAGAAAGGAGATGGAGATAAGGTGTCGTTAAAACAGGTATTTCCATTTTTTATTCTCTTTTTTATCGGAGCGAGCTTGATTACGACAATCGCTACAGCAGTGGGAGTACCGGCAGAAGTATTTGTGCCGCTTAAAGATTTGTCTAAATTCTTTATTATTATGGCGATGGGGGCAATTGGATTTAACACATACATTGTAAAGTTAATAAAAAGCGGAGGACGCCCGATTCTTCTTGGAATGTCATGTTGGCTTGGAATTACAATCGTAAGTCTTGGAATGCAGCATGTAATGCATATATGGTAAAATGTTTGATAGGTTGGAAAATCGTTTGATTTTCCAACCTGTTTTTGTAAAATTATTTTACATAGATTTAACATTACTTGCGTTTTAGATTTAACAGAGGTTCGATATGATATGACCTGTGAAGAAGTTAAGGAATAAAAAATCTTTTACTGAAAAAGGAGAAATGTAAAAATGAAAATGAAAAAGTTTTTAGCGTTAACAGCAACAGTAGCAATGGTAGCCTCAATGGCAGTTGGATGTGGAAACTCAGGTAATTCAGATAAAACAGATGGAAAAGCAGAGACAGAATTTGATGCGGCAAATGATATCTCAGTTGTTTCAAGAGAAGATGGTTCGGGAACAAGAGGAGCATTTATCGAGTTGTTCGGAATTGAAGAAAAAGACGCTTCAGGAGAAAAAGTAGATAACACAACAGAGGAGGCTAACATTACAAATAGTACATCCGTTATGTTATCAACAGTGGCGGACAATGAGTATGCAATCGGATATGTTTCACTTGGTTCTTTAAATGACACTGTAAAAGCATTGAAAGTAGACGGGGCAGAGCCGACAGAAGAAAACATCAAATCTGGCGAATACAAAGTGGCAAGACCGTTTAATATCGCAACAAAAGGTGATGTAAGCGAGGTGGCTCAGGACTTTATTGACTTTATCTTGAGCACGGAAGGTCAGGCAGTTGTGTCAGAAAGCGGATATATTGCTTTGGATAACGTTCAGGCATATGCAGGAAGCAAATCGGCAGGTAAAGTATCCATCGCAGGTTCATCTTCTATCACGCCGGTTATGGAAAAATTAAAAGAAGCATATTTAAAAGTAAATCCATCAGCAGAGATTGAAATTCAGGAAAGTGATTCTACAACAGGTATGACATCTGTAGCCGACGGTATCTGTGACATCGGAATGGCATCCAGAGAAGTGAAAGACGAAGAGCTTGCAAAAGGCTTGAAAGCAACTGTAATCGCAACAGATGGTATCGCAGTGATTGTCAACAAAGCAAACACATTGGATGACATTACAAGTGATCAGGTAAAATCAATCTATGTTGGTGATGCACTTTCATGGGATGAAATTATAAAATAAGTAGAGGAAACGAAAGACGATGAAAAAAGCATGGAACGAAAAATTCATGCAGGGAGTGTTCTTCATTGCCGCCTGTGCTTCGGTGCTGGCGGTAGCTCTCATTTGTGTATTTTTATTTGCAAATGGGATTCCTGCGATGAAAGAAATCGGATTTTTACAATTTTTAAGTGGTGAGCGTTGGAGACCTTCCAATGATATCTATGGAATCTTCCCGATGATTGTGGGAAGCATTTATGTGACTGCTGGAGCAATTCTTTTTGGAGTGCCGATTGGAATTTTGACATCGATATTCATGGCGAAATATTGCCCGAAGAAAATTTATCCGGTATTAAAAGGTGCGACAGAGCTTTTAGCGGGAATTCCATCTGTAGTATATGGATTCTTCGGGCTGGTTGTGATGGTTCCGATGATTCGAGAGCTTGGTATGACATTGAAGCGTGCGGGAATCGTAAAATCAGCAGGAGATGGAAACAGTATGCTGACAGCATCTATCTTGCTTGGAATGATGATTTTGCCAACCATCATCGGTGTGACAGAATCAGCAATCAGAAGTGTTCCGAATCAGTATTATGAAGGAGCGCTTGCACTTGGAGCAACGCATGAAAGAAGTATTTTTGCGGTCGTTCTTCCGGCGGCGAAATCAGGTGTGGTAGCCGGAATCGTACTTGGAATCGGGCGTGCGATCGGAGAGACAATGGCTGTCATCATGGTTGCAGGAAATCAGGCGAGAATGCCGGTAAGTATTATGAAGGGTGTGCGTACAATGACTGCGAACATTGTCATTGAGATGGGGTACGCAACCGGACTGCACAGAGAGGCATTGATTGCGACAGCGGTCGTACTGTTTGTATTTATCCTGATTATTAATCTTTCTGTATCATTGTTAAATAGGAGGGGACACCGTGACTAGAAGTATAGGAGAAAAACTGCGTTCTTATAAAAGAACACCGGGATCATTTATTTTGATGCTCCTCGTGATGCTCTCTGCAATTATCACATTTGCAGTATTATTATTTTTAATTGCATATATTTTGATTAATGGAATTCCGCATACCAAACCAGAGTTGTTTGCACTGAAATATACAAGTGAAAATGGTTCTTTGTTTCCGGCATTGATTAACACAATTGTTATGACTTTGTTATCTTTGATTATTGCAGTTCCATTTGGGATTTTCTCAGCAATTTTTCTTGTAGAGTATGCAAAACGTGGAAATAAGTTTGTAGATATTATCCGAATTACGACAGAAACATTGTCTGGAATTCCATCGATTGTATATGGGCTTTTTGGAATGTTGTTTTTTGTGACAACTTTAAAATGGGGATATTCCTTGCTGGCGGGAGCGTTTACATTGGCGATTATGATTCTTCCGCTCATCATGCGTACTACAGAAGAGGCATTAAAAGCAGTTCCCGACAGTTATCGGGAAGGAAGTTTTGGACTTGGAGCGGGTAAACTTCGAACAGTGTTTCGAATTGTGCTTCCATCGGCGGTGCCTGGAATTTTAGCAGGTGTTATTCTTGCGGTTGGAAGAATTGTCGGTGAGACGGCAGCATTGATTTATACAGCCGGAACAGTTGCAGATATCCCGGATGGAGTGATGGGATCAGGAAGAACGCTGGCGGTTCATATGTACAGTATGTCAAGAGAAGGGCTTCATATGGATCAGGCGTATGCAACAGCAGTAGTACTGCTTGTACTTGTGATCGGAATTAACTGGCTGTCAGGATTTATAGCGAAAAAGATAACGAAAGGAAACGGAAATGGCGAAAATTAGTATCAAAAATCTGGATCTTTATTACAGTGATTTTAAAGCACTGAAAAATGTGAATTTAGATATAGAGGCAAATAAAATTACGGCGTTTATCGGGCCGAGCGGATGTGGAAAATCAACACTCTTAAAATCGTTGAACCGCATGAACGACCTTGTGGAAGGATGTAAGATTGAAGGGGAAATCTTACTGGACAATCAAAATATTTATAAAAGTATGGACGTAAATCTTTTGAGAAAACGTGTTGGAATGGTATTTCAGAAACCAAATCCGTTTCCGATGAGTATTTATGACAACATTGCATTTGGGCCGAGAACACATGGAATTCGCTCCAAAGCAAAACTGGATGATATTGTAGAAAAATCATTGCGAGATGCGGCAATCTGGGAGGAGACAAAGGACAGATTGAAAAAGAGCGCCCTTGGTATGTCTGGTGGACAGCAGCAGAGATTGTGTATTGCGCGTGCGCTGGCGGTACAACCGGAAGTGCTTTTGATGGACGAGCCTACGTCGGCTCTTGACCCGATTTCTACCTCGAAGATAGAAGACCTTGCGATGGAATTGAAAAAAGATTATACTATTGTTATGGTAACACATAATATGCAGCAGGCTGTTCGTGTGTCTGATAATACTGCCTTTTTCCTTTTGGGAGAAGTGATTGAATATAATGAGACAGAGAAGTTGTTCTCAATTCCGTCGGATAAACGGACAGAAGATTATATTACAGGGAGGTTCGGATAGTATGAGAAATAAGTTTGACATGCAGTTAGAAAATTTAAGTGCCCAGTTAATTAATATGGGAAGTCTCTGCGAAAAAGCGATTGCAAATGTGGCAAAAGCAATTCAAAAAGGAGACTTAGAGCTTGCGAAACTTGTAATGAAAGAAGACGAAGAAATTGATCAGATGGAAAAAGACATTGAAAGATTGTGTTTGAAGCTTTTGCTGCAGCAGCAGCCTGTAGCCCGTGATCTGCGTCAGATTTCCGCAGCCTTAAAGATGATCACGGATATGGAGCGTATCGGGGACCAGACTTCTGATATTGCAGATATTATTATCGGAGCAGGCATGTCTGAGGCAAGGGAGATTCCTGTTATCGGAAAGATGGCGGAAGCTACAAGTAGGATGGTGAATGACAGTGTCCTTGCATATGTGAATAAAGATTTGGAACTTGCGAGAAAAGTAATGCTTGCAGATGATGAGGTAGATAAATTGTTTGACCAGACAAAGCAAAAGCTGGTAAAATTAATTGCTGAGGATCATGGAAATCAGGGAGAAAAGGCAATCGATCTGATTATGATCACAAAATATTTGGAGCGTATCGGAGACCATGCGACAAATATTGCGGAATGGGTAGAATTTTCTATCACAGGTGTACACAAAGGAATGACAACTGTATAGGAAAAGATAAAGGAGAATCAAGGGATGATATATTGTGTAGAAGACGATGGAAATATTCGGGAACTGGTAGTATACACATTGAACACGACGGGGATGGAAGCCCGTGGGTTTGAAGATGGAAAATCCTTTATGGAAGCTTTGGCGTTTGAGACGCCAGAGCTTATTTTGCTTGATATCATGCTTCCGGGTGAAGATGGACTATCATTGTTAAAGAAACTTAAGAATTCGGCAAAGACAAAGGAAATACCGGTCATTATGGTGACAGCAAAAGGGGCAGAGTACGACAAAGTAGTAGGGCTTGATGGCGGAGCGGATGACTATGTGACAAAACCGTTTGGAATGATGGAGTTGGTATCGCGGATCAAGGCAGTACTTCGAAGAACCAAAAAAGAGAAGGAAGAGGGACAGTATTCGGTCGGCAATCTTTCCATGGATTTGAAAAAGCATGTAGTGTTTGTCGATGGAAAACAGGTGACTCTTACGTTGAAAGAATTTGAATTGCTCGGTCGCCTTGTGCAGAACCACAATATTGTGTTGACAAGAGATCGTTTATTAGAGGAAGTATGGGGATATGATTTTGACGGAGAGACACGTACAGTGGATGTTCATGTGCGGACACTCAGACAGAAACTAGGAAGCGCCGGTGATATGATTCAGACTGTGCGGGGAGTCGGCTACAGGTTAGGAGAGATCAATGAGAGTTAAAATACAAAAAAGTATGCTTTTAGTACTTTGCATTACACTTCTTACAACCTTTTCGCTTTTGATTGCGGCTACATATTTTCAGTCTCTGAATAATATGAAAGCAGAGCTAAAGCAGGAGGCCGTATATATTCAGACGGCAATCAATATATCCGGGACAAAGTATCTGGAAGATATGGATGCGGCACAGGTGAAGACGAGGCTGACAGTGATTGATGAGAATGGTACTGTTTTATATGATTCAAAAGAAGATGATTTTACATTTGAAAATCACAAAGAGCGGAAAGAAGTCAAGGATGCATTTGCGAACGGTTGGGGGGAAGATTTGAGAAAGTCGAATACCTTAGGAGAGCAGACATATTACTATGCACTAACCTTGAATGATGGAAATATCCTGAGAGTTGCAAAAACAGTAGATAATGTGCAGCCGGCAATTATGGATATGCTGCCTTATATGGCGGTGATTGCGGTTGGAATGTTTTGCTTTGCCTATTTTCTTGCAAAATGGCAGACGTCGAGATTGATACGCCCGATTAATAATCTGAATTTGGAAGAACCGCTTGAGAACAATGTATATGAAGAATTGAAACCCTTGTTGTTAAGCATTGACAAACAGAACAAAGAAAAAGAGGCTGTGGCAAACATGCGAAAGGAATTTTCCGCAAATGTTTCTCATGAATTGAAGACACCGCTTACTTCTATTTCCGGATATGCTGAGATTATGAAGAGCGGACTTGTGAAACCGGATGATATGATTGGATTTTCTGAGCGGATTTATAATGAGGCAAGTCGTCTGATTACCTTGATTGAAGATATTATTAAGTTGTCTAAGTTGGATGAGGGAAATGTTGAAATTGAGCAGGAGGATGTGGATTTATTCGGATTGGCGCGGGAAATTTGCAGCAGACTGGCACCGCAGGCAGAGAAGAAGAAAGTGCATCTGGAAGTGATTGGAGAAACTGTGATTTATCATGGTGTAAAAAGAATTTTGGATGAGATGATCTACAACGTCTGTGAAAATGCGATCAAGTATAATGTGTCAGGCGGTGAAGTGAAAATCTGGGTGGGCAATACACTCAAAGGACCGAAAGTGATTGTTCAGGATACCGGGATTGGAATACCGGAAGACCAGAAAGAACGTATTTTCGAGCGCTTTTACCGTGTGGATAAAAGTCATTCAAAAGAGACCGGAGGAACCGGTCTCGGACTTTCGATTGTGAAGCACGGTGCGATTTTGCACAATGCAGAGATTACAGTGAACAGTAAAGTTGGAGAGGGAACAAGAATGGAGATTTTGTTTGAACAGGATAAATCTTCAGACTAGCAGGAGGAAGTCTGAGATCTATAGTGGATACCAAACTCCATCGATTCCAATTGCATCTATCTGCGTCCAATCGCAGCGGTTCGAGAAGCCATAAATCCAACGGAATCCTTCAAAGGAATCATCTTGAACTGCCTCACGACTGGAATGATTTATTCCAACTTTCTTTTCTGTTGATGATTTTCCTGTCAAAACGTCTTCTTTACCATTCTTATAGCGGAAAGTAATCTGGACGTCCCCGGGATCTTCAGGAAAATTGGTATCTGTATCTCCTTCTGCCCATATTGTGATTCCAAGTGGAGAGTATTCTAATTTTGTATACATTTCAGATTTTCCTAAAGCTATAGATTTTGGTTCTATCGTCTTTTTTAGTGAAACGGTGAGATATTGTGTGGATTTTGGAATGTTGATACGGATATTCTCCTGTTCCCCGTTTATGTCCAGCCAGTAATAAGCTTCTTTTTCATTTGACAGATCAGTATAATAACACATGCTTGCCGCTTTTGAGGCAACCGGACCTGGCAGCTGCTTCAGTTCTTTTTCTGCTTCTTTTGTCAGTGCTTCCAGTTTTATCAGTATACGTCCGATATTACCATCATATGCCATGTCTACAAGGGAGAGAGAATAATCATCTGTCGAAATTTTTTGGTCTGAAGTAAGGACTTCTTTTTCGTTTAGACCAAACATTTTTTTTATAGACCATCCAAGTTCCTCAGATGCCACCGCATATGCACCGCCACCCAATATTGCTGCCAAGACGAAACCAGCCGCCAGTCGTTTCATAGTCCGTAAAAATCGAACCTGCTTTTGCTGCTTCATATTCTGGTGAACTTTTTTGAGTGTCATATTTCGAATTTTCTCTTCGTCACAGTTGACAGAATCAGACTTTATGTCTGTAAGCAATACATCTTTTGAATCCAAATGTCCAAATAATTCATACAGATTTACTTTTTTCATGAGTCACTCCTCCTTCTTTGAATTTTGTGATTAGTTTATCGCGCCCTCGGTATAATTTGGATTTCACAGTAGATATGGGTAACTGCATTGTATTGGCGATTTCATTCAGTTTAAATCCGTAAAAATAATATGCCAACATCAGATGTTGTTCAACGGCATTAAGCTCATTTAGCAGTTCCCGAATTTTTTCGATTTGTTCTTTTTCACCGAAATATTCATCCACACAGATAAAATCCAATACACTCTCTTCTTCAAGAACAATCTGTTTATGTTTTTCTCGTAAGCGGTTTCGTGTTTGATTTCTGGCAATCTGTGCTAAATATGGTTTCAAAGTATTGTGATTTTCAAATGACTGCTGTGATTTCCATAAGGAAAAAAATACGTCAGAAACAATTTCTTCCATATCTTCCTTTTCTAAACAGTCACAGGAAATCCCTTTTACAATCGTATAAACATATCCGGTATATTGTTTCATAAGGTTTTCCAATGTTTTTTCATCCAATACCAGTTTTTTCATCTTATTGAAATCCCCCCTTTCACTTACCTATACACAAAATCAAAGGAAAAAGTTTCATTAAAAAAGAAATATTTTTAATAAATTTGTTGGAATATACAAAAAATCCGAGGAGAATTCACGTGTTAGAGGATTCTCTTCGGATTTTTGAAAATAAAGTCAAAAGTAATTATGCTTCTACAAATACTTCTTTACCCATTCCGCAGATTGGACATACCCAATCTTCCGGGATATCTTCAAAAGCTGTTCCAGGAGCGATTCCGTTATCTGGATCACCAACTTCTGGATCGTATTCATAGCCACATGGTTCGCAAATATATTTCTTCATAGTAATACCTCCTTATAAATAACATGATAGATCAGTTACTATCATAATCTTTTTGACAAAATTTATTCTAGCAGAATTTTTGATAAATGTCTAGATAAAAATAGTAATCTTTCCTATTTTGTGCAATTTGCATAGATGTTATGTCTGAAAAGTTTGTGCATATATTAATAAAAAGAGAGAGTGGGTGTTTGGATGAAGAGAAAAATTCTGATGTCTGTAGTGGTTTGCTTGTTTATTTTAGGAACGTGTATGGGTGCGGTGAGAGAAATATCTGTAAGCAACACAGTCAACGGCAGAGAATTGCCGATTTATTCTGTGGAGACAGAAGCAAAGCAGGTGGCGCTTTCCTTTGATGCAACATGGGGAAATGAATATATGAAGCAGATTTTGGATGTGTTGGACAAATATGATGTGAAGGCAACGTTTTTTCTTACAGGTAACTGGGTAGGAAAATATCAGGAAGATGTAAAACAGATTCAGTTTGCGGGGCACGATATCGGAAATCATAGTGAGAATCACAAATCGATGAGCCAGCTCTCAAAGGAAGCTTGCAAAGAAGAAATTGTATCTGTACACGAAAAAGTAAAAGCTTTGACGGGGATGGAGATGAAATTGTTTCGAGTTCCTTATGGAGATTATGATGATCAAGTGATCAAGACAGCAAAAGCTTGTGGGTATGAAGTGATACAGTGGTCGATTGATTCTCAGGATTGGAAGGATTATGGGAAGGAGAGCATTGTAAAAACTATTTTAGAAAATAAAGAATTAAAAGGCGGGGCGATTATTTTGCTGCATAGTGGAGCAAAATATACAAAAGATGCTTTGGAATCTGTGATTTTGGGGCTTCGAGAACAAGGATATGAATTGGTTCCGGTGTCAGAACTGATTTATAAAGAAAATTAATCATTTGGATGTGACCGGAAGACAGATAAAAATAAATGAGAAATTAAGACTGATAAAATCATTTTAGAAGTAATTGACAAACGTAAAGCAGGTCGATATAATTATAAGAAACAAGGGCGTTTTCCGTAGAGTGAGAACGTCCATTTTTATTTCAGGATTTGGAGGGATATCAGTGAGAAACTATACAAAAAGAGACATATACAGACTTGTAGAAGAAGAGGATGTCGGCTTTATCCGGCTTCAATTTACAGATATATATGGAATGATGAAAAATATAGCAATCACGACAAACCAGCTGGAAAAAGCGCTGGATAACCGATGTGTGTTTGACGGTTCTTCTATCGAGGGATTTGCAAAGGATGAGGACTCGGATATGTATCTGTATCCGGATTTGAATACATTTGAGATTTTCCGTGGAGACCACAGCAGGGAAAGGTTGCGAGACTCATTTGTGATGTGTATCGTCAGGACGGAACCCCTTTTGAGAATGATCCGCGGCATATTCTAAAAAGACGGTTGAGAAAGCAAAAGCTATGGGATATCAACTACAAGTAAGCCCGAAGTGTGAGTTCTTTTTGTTCCATACAGATGATCATGGACTCCCGACAACCGTATCCCATGAAAATGCAGGATATTTTGATTTGGGACCTTTGGATTTCGGGGAGAATGCAAGACGTGACATGGTCCTGACATTGGAGGATATGGGGTTTGAGATCGAGACTTCTCATCATGAAGCGGCTGCGGCACAACATGAGATTGATTTCCGATATGATGAGACATTGGCTGCCGCCGATAAGATGATGACATTTAAACTTGTGGTAAAAACGATTGCAAAACGGCACGGACTGCATGCAACATTTATGCCGAAACCAAAATCAGGAGAAAATGGTTCGGGTATGCATCTGAATATGTCCTTGACAAAAGACGGAGTGAATCTGTTCGCCGATGAGAATGGTGAGAATGGACTGAGTCAGGAAGCAAGTTATTTCATCGGAGGAATTATGGCGCATATTCAGGCGATTACACTGATCACCAATCCGATTGTAAATTCTTATAAAAGACTCGTGACAAGAAGAAAACCGGTATTTCGGATTCCGGCAGAGCGCGGGGAGAAAACGAGAGTTGAGTTTCGAAGTCCAGATCCATCTGCCAATCCATATCTCGCATTTGCAGTGTGCCTTGCGGCTGGATTAGAAGGAATTGAAAAGAAGATCCTTCCGCCGGAACACATGGAAAAATATAATGAGTTACTTCCGGGAAGTCTCCTGGAAGCAGTCAGAGCTTTTGAAGAGGATACATTTGTTCAGAATGTTTTGGGAGAAGATTTATCAGCCAAATATGTTATGGCAAAGAAAAATGAATACCAGCAGTTCCGAGAGTATGTGACAGGCTGGGAACTGGAAAAATATTTGCACAAGATTTGAGTCTTTCTGTAATGAATAACCCGATTGAGCCGAAGGAGGTAAGTAATGAGTAAAATTATTGTTGTGTTTCCCAAAAAGGATACAGCAACGAATATTCGTAATATCTTAGTGCGAAATGGTCTGGCAGTTACAGGAATCGGGACGACAGGAGCCCAGGCAATACAAAGTGCGGAGACGTTGGATGAAGGAATTGTGATTTGCGGTTATAAGATGCTGGATATGATGTATACGGAATTGCGGGAATATCTGCCGGATACATTTGAGATGCTCGTGATCGCATCTCCGGATAAATGGGGAGATGGGATTGTAAACGGCGTGGTAGGACTTACGATGCCGCTGAAGGTGCATGATTTGCTCAGCACGCTGAACATGATGCTGCAGGCGATAGAAAGGCGGAGAAAGAAGAGGAATGCGAAGCCGAAAGCCCGCAGCGAGAAAGAACAGGCGTTACTGAGAGAAGCGAAAGTATTACTGATGAACCGTAACAACATGACTGAGGACGAGGCTCATCATTATTTGCAAAAATGTAGTATGGACAGTGGAACAAATATGGTAGAGACGGCACAGATGGTACTAAGTGTTATGTCAGGATAAGAGAGTTAGGAGAAATGAAATGAAATTTACGAAATGCAAGGTTTGGGAAACGATTACGTATATGTGAATTGTTTTAAAGAGACTATTGAAAATCCGCCAGAGATGGCGAAAAAGGTAAGCAACCGGAATTTTGGAATCGGTTCAGACGGATTGATCATGATTAATCCGTCTGATGTGGCTGATTTTGAGATGGAGATGTACAACGCGGATGGTTCTGAGAAGTGAGATGTGCGGGAACGGAATCCGCTGTGTTGGAAAGTATGTGTATGATTACGGTCTGACAGAGAAAGAGCACATCTCTGTTGAGACACTTGCCGGAATCAAATATTTAGATTTGACGGTGGAAGATGGAAAAGTGAAACTTGTAAAAGTAGATATGGGAAGTCCGGAGCTTGTGCCGGAAAATATTCCGATTGTGGCGGATGGGAACCGTGTGATTGATGAGCCTATCAACGTGAATGGAACTGAGTATCGTATGACCGGAGTCTCAATGGGAAATCCTCATGCGGTCGTCTATGTAGAAGATGTGAAAGGACTTGATATTGAGACAATCGGTCCGGCATTTGAGAATCATGAGCGTTTTCCGAATCGTGTGAATACAGAATTTGTGAAAGTGCTTGATCGAAATACAGTTGAGATGCGTGTGTGGGAACGTGGATCGGGAGAGACGATGGCCTGCGGAACGGGAGCGTGTGCAGTCGCAGTCGCATGTATTCTAAATGGATTTACAGAAGATAAAGTGACAGTAAAATTACTTGGAGGGGATTTACAAATCGAATGGGATAAAGAGGCGGACAAGATATATATGACCGGTCCGGCGGAAGTTTCATTTGACGGAGAAATAAACCTATAAACGGAGGAAAAAGAATATGTTTAAAATAAATGACAACTATTTGAAACTGCCGGGAAGCTATCTGTTTTCGACAATTGCAAAGAAAGTGGCTGCCTACACACAGGCAAATCCGGAACAGTCTATCATCCGGCTTGGAATCGGCGATGTAACACAACCGCTTGCTCCTGCGATTATTGATGCACTTCATACGGCGGTAGACGAGATGGGAGTGTCGGAGACATTCATGGCTATGCGCCGGATTGGGATATGAATTTTTAAGAAGTGCAATCGCAAAAAATGACTATGTCCAAAGAGGCTGCGACATCTCAGCGGACGAGATTTTTATTTCAGATGGTGCAAAATGCGATTCCGGAAATATTCAGGAGATTTTCAGTAAAGACGATAAAATTGCAGTATGTGATCCGGTTTACCCTGTGTATGTGGATACGAATGTCATGGCAGGGCGCACCGGAGTGTATGATGCAAAGACAGAGATGTGGAGCGATGTGATCTATATGCCATGTACTGCTGAAAATGGATTTGCACCGGAATTGCCAAAGGAGACACCGGATATCATCTATCTTTGTTTCCCGAATAACCCTACAGGTTCGACGATTACAAAAGAACAACTGCAGGTGTGGGTTGATTATGCGAATAAAGTCGGAGCTGTCATCATATATGATGCGGCGTATGAGGCATACATTTCAGAAGAAGATGTGCCGCACAGTATCTATGAATGTGATGGGGCGAGAACTTGCGCAATCGAACTTCGCAGTTTTTCAAAAAATGCCGGATTCACAGGTGTCCGTCTTGGATTTACAGTCATTCCAAAAGAGTTGAAATGTGGAGATGTGACACTGCATTCACTGTGGGCGAGACGTCATGGCACAAAATACAATGGGGCGCCGTATATTGTTCAGCGAGCAGGAGAGGCCGTGTATTCAGAGGCTGGAAAGGTGCAGCTGAAAGAGCAGGTAGCGTACTATATGAAAAATGCAAAGACGATTTCGAATGGCCTGAAGGAAGCGGGATACACTGTATCAGGTGGAGTCAATGCGCCATATATCTGGCTGAAAACACCTGATCAGATGACTTCGTGGGAGTTTTTTGATTATCTGTTAGAGAATGCAGGAATTGTTGGAACACCTGGATCCGGATTTGGTCCGAGCGGAGAAGGGTATTTCCGACTGACAGCGTTTGGAACATATGAAAATACAGTTGCAGCGATCGAGCGGATTCAAAAATTGTAATAAAACAAAGGAACGTGGGAAAAATTCTCACGTTCCTTAAAAAATAATTATCTATTTAAAATTAATTTTGTCAATTCAACTGGCTCTACAATTTTTCCGTCTTTGTATACACGCATGTTACCAGAAGCGATCTCATCAATTAAGATTACTTCGTCGTTGTTGTAACCAAATTCGAATTTGATATCCCATAAATCAAGACCGATTGATTTTAAATCATCAGCAACGATCTTTGTGATCTTTAATGTCTGTTCTTTCATGCTTTCGAACATCTCAGGTGTCATGATTCCCAGAGCTGCAAGACCTTCACTTGTAACAAGTGGATCGCCAAGAGCGTCATTTTTGAAAGTACATTCTACATATCCACCGTCTAATACAGTTCCGTCTTCCATGTACTCTCCGTATCTGCGGATAAAGCTTCCCGTTGCAACAAGGCGGCAGATTACTTCAAGTCCGTGTCCGAATACAGTTGCTGGAAGTACTTCCATAGTAGCTTCTTCTACATTCGCACTTACATAGTGTGTTTTGATTCCGGCTTCTTTTAATAATTCAAAATAATGAACAGAAGTCTCTAAGTTTGCTTTTCCGATTCCTTCGATTGTTAAACCAACAGCGTTTTCGCCTGGATCAAATACTCCGTCTTTTCCAGTACAGTCATCTTTAAATTTTAATAATACATTTCCGTTGTCAAGGCTAAATACGTCTTTTGTTTTTCCTTCATAAATCTTTTTCATCTTAAAAATATCCTTTCTGTGTTTGAATTAA
>ENA-OQBV01000074-OQBV01000074.1-human-gut-metagenome-genome-assembly--contig:-NODE-74-length-53215-cov-4.755255_pt1 | contig 53215 bp, 43 predicted proteins | sample MGYA00242750_ERZ504559 | MGnify/ENA primary metagenome ERZ504559 (study PRJEB26092, sample SAMD00036230) | human gut metagenome | host: Homo sapiens | study: EMG produced TPA metagenomics assembly of... | reverse complement strand
AGTTTCTTTTCCCAGATACCGGTCAGCTCGGCCGATTTCAGCAGTTCCTCGCGGATGAGCTGGATCAGTTCGACTCCAGTCGGAGTGGCAATCAGGTTCTTGCGCTCCTTACGGATATAATGTCTCTTGAAGAGTGTTTCGATGATGGCTGCACGGGTAGAAGGGCGGCCGATGCCGTTCTCCTTGAGAGCATCGCGCAGTTCGTCGTTGTCGACAAGCTTTCCTGCCGTTTCCATGGCCCGCAGCAGTGTTGCTTCCGTGTAGGACGCGGGGGCTGGGTCCATTTTTCATTCAACTGAGGCTGGTGCGGACCACTTTCTCCCTTGCTGAAGGCCGGCAGTACACTTTCTTTCTTCCCCTTCCTTGCTTTCTTCTTCCGTATCTTTGGCGAAAATGACTCTCCATCCCGGATCCAGATCTGCTTGCCGCTCACCTTGAATTCGATGCTGTCCGCTTCGCCCGTCACCGTTGTGGTGGAGAACTTGCAGTCCGGATAGAATACGGCAATGAAGCGGCGGGCAATCAGGTCGAACACCCGTTTCTCCATATCCGTAAGTCCCTGCGGCTGTACGCCCGTAGGGATGATGGCATGGTGGTCGGTCACCTTGGAGTTGTCGAACACTTTCTTCGACTTGAGCAGTTGCTTGCCGGCAAGCGGAGCCGTGAACCGTGCGTAGTCCTTGATGCCTTCCAGAATCTTGGGGCATTTGGGGTAGATGTCATCACTCAGGAAAGTCGTGTCCACACGCGGATAAGTAGCCACCTTCTTTTCGTAGAGCGACTGGATAAGCTGCAAGGTCATGTCGGCCGAATAGCTGAACTTCTTGTTGCATTCCACCTGCAGGGAAGTCAGGTCGAACAGGCGGGGCGGTGCTTCCGTTCCTTTCTTGGCGGTGATGTCCGTGATGGTGAAAGGAGCATTCTGAATGCGTTGCAGCAGTTCCTCACCGGTTTTCCGGTCGGTAATGGGAGGAATTCCCCGGTTGGCATCCTCTTTGGGAGCCGCTTTCTTGCGGGCAGCCGGGTTCTCTTTTTCCTGTGCTGCTTCTTCAGCCAGTTCTTCATCACTCTTGCGGACGATGGCGGAAAAGAGCGTATCGCGGTAAAGGGTTTTCAGTTCCCAGTATTGTTTCGGAACAAAATTCTCGATTTCTTTCTGGCGGTTGACGATGAGGGCCAGTGTCGGAGTCTGTACGCGTCCGATGGAAAGCACCTGTTTGTTCTGTCCGTATTTCAGGGTATACAGGCGGGTTGCATTCATGCCCAGGGTCCAGTCACCGATGGCCCGGCTCAGTCCGGCCTCATACAGAGGCTGGAATTCCTGCTGGTCTTTCAGGTGGGCAAAGCCTTCGCGGATGGCTTCTTCCGTCAGGGAAGAAATCCACAGGCGCTTGACCGGACATTTGGCTCCGGCTTTCTGCATCACCCACCGCTGGATCAGTTCTCCTTCCTGTCCGGCATCCCCGCAGTTGATGATCATTTCGGCCTGTCCCATCAGGCGTTCGATGATATGGAACTGTTTCTCGATGCCCGGATCGTCAATCAGTTTGATACCGAAGCGGGGAGGAATCATCGGAAGGCTGCCGAGACTCCATGACTTCCAGGAAGGCGTGTATTCATGCGGTTCCTTCAGGGTACAGAGGTGTCCGAATGTCCAGGTCACCTGGTATCCGTTTCCTTCGAAGTATCCTTCCTTCCTTACTTTCGCACCGAGCACTTCGGCGATGTCATGGGCCACACTGGGCTTTTCGGCAATGCAGACTATCATATCGTATACTGAGTTTTAGCAGGGCAAAGGTAACGAAAAAAAACGGCAGCTGACGTTAATATACATGAAAACAGCCTGTCATATTTGTGGTTTTATGTCTTTTGGTGTATTTTGGCAAAGAATTTGTTTGACAGTTTAAAACCATTAAGAAAAAAGAATATGTTTATCTGGATTGTATTTATAGGCATTGCAGTTATCAGTTATCTGGTGCAGAGCAGCCTGCAGAGTAAGTTTGAGAAATATTCCCAGATTCCTTTGTCCAACGGGATGACGGGACGTGAAGTTGCGGAAAAGATGCTTCGCGACAATGGAATCTATGACGTGCGGGTAGTCAGTACGGGCGGAATGCTGACCGACCATTATAATCCGGCCAACAAGACCGTCAATCTGAGTGAAGGAGTCTTCAACACGTGCAGTGTAGCAGCTGCGGCGGTTGCTGCCCATGAATGCGGACACGCTGTCCAGCATGCCCGTGCCTATGCTCCCCTGCAGATGCGTTCGGCGCTGGTTCCGGTGGTTCAGTTTTCTTCGTCCATCATGTCGTGGATTCTGCTTGCCGGCATTCTGATGATCAAACCGTTCCCGCAGCTGCTGTTCATCGGCATCTGTCTGTTTGCCATGACTACCCTGTTCAGCTTCATTACTCTTCCGGTGGAAATTGATGCCAGCCGTCGGGCACTGGCCTGGCTGAGCAACGCCGGCGTGACGAGTTCCTACAATCACAATCAGGCAAAGGATGCGCTCAAGTCGGCTGCCTATACGTATGTGGTAGCGGCACTGGGTTCACTGGCAACGCTGATCTATTACATCACGATCTTTACCAATCGCCGCGAGTAAGCGGAAAGTCCGGCTGCCTGCATGGGAAAGGTGTGCCGGATTTCTGGTATTTTTGTGCGATTATTCCAGTTAAATTCAGTATTTTTGCGACAAAATTTTAAAGTATTATGGCAACAAAACCGGGAATACCTAAAGGTACGCGCGACTTTTCGCCGGTAGAAATGGCGAAGCGTAATTATATATTCGATACTATTCGTGAAGTGTTTTATCTGTATGGATTCCAGCAGATCGAAACCCCGTCTATGGAAAACCTGTCAACCCTGATGGGAAAATATGGTGAGGAAGGTGACAAGCTCCTGTTCAAGATCCAGAATTCCGGAGACTATTTTTCCGGACTGACTGATGAAGAACTGCTGAGCCGTAACGCAGCCAAGCTGGCCAGCAAGTTCTGTGAAAAGGGACTTCGTTATGACCTGACCGTTCCTTTTGCACGCTATGTAGTGATGCATCGGGATGAGATCACATTCCCCTTCAAGCGTTTCCAGATACAGCCGGTATGGCGTGCCGACCGTCCCCAGAAAGGACGTTACCGCGAGTTCTACCAGTGTGATGCAGACGTTGTAGGCAGCAATTCCCTGCTGAATGAAGTGGAACTGGTGCAGATGATTGACACGGTGTTCAACCGTTTCGGCATCCGCGTTTCCATTAAGGTGAACAACCGCAAGATCCTGACCGGTATTGCTGAGATCATCGGTGAGGCAGACAAGATAGTGGATATCACCGTAGCCATTGACAAACTTGACAAGATCGGGCTGGATAATGTCAATGCAGAACTGGCATCGAAGGGTATTTCGGAAGAAGCCATTGCCAAGCTGCAGCCGATCATTCAGCTGAAGGGTACGAACGCTGAGAAGCTGGCCACTTTGAAACAGGTGCTGGCCGGCAGCGAAACCGGTCTGAAGGGTGTGGAAGAAAGCGAATTCATTCTGCATGCAGTGGAAGGTCTTCATGTGAAGTCGGAAGTGGAACTGGATCTGACTCTGGCGCGCGGACTGAACTATTATACGGGTGCAATCTTTGAAGTGAAAGCGCTCGACGTGCAGATCGGAAGTATCAGCGGAGGAGGACGTTACGACAACCTGACCGGTGTATTTGGTATGGACGGCATGTCGGGAGTCGGAATCTCGTTTGGTGCTGACCGTATCTATGACGTGCTGAACCAGCTGGATCTGTATCCGAAAGAAGCCGTTAATGGTACGCAGCTGCTGTTTGTCAACTTCGGTGAAGCGGAAGCAGCCTATGTACTTCCGGTTCTGATGCAGGCAAGAGAAGCCGGTATCCGTGCGGAAATTTATCCGGACAGTGCGAAGATGAAGAAACAGATGGGCTATGCCAACAGCAAGAATATTCCGTTTGTTGCTCTGGTAGGAGAAACGGAAATGAACGAAGGCAAGGTAACCCTGAAAAATATGACTACCGGTGAACAGACTCTGGTGACACCGGAAGAACTGATTGCTGCCATCCGGAAATAACGGATTCCAGTTTTCGGCAGGAAGCACGGACAGATGGTGCGAAGGAAAAACTTCGGCTGTCTGTCCGTGTTTTTTTCTGTTCCGGCAGATTACATCGAAAAGTAATCTGGTATTCATCCTCCTGTAATAAGCTGTCGCTTTCTTTGCATAGTCTAAAAATAAAAGAGCATTATGGAGTTGAGACCTTATTACCGGACAATCGTACTTTCGGACATTCATTTGGGTACATCGCATTCCAAGGTGGCTGAAGTCAGCCATTTTCTGAGCACGGTCAACTGCGACCGTCTGATTCTGAATGGAGACATTATCGACGGATGGCATTTACAGAAGTCGGGGGTGAAGCGATGGAACGCGGAGCATACACGCTTCTTCAAAGTCATTATGAAAATGATGGAGAAGTGTGGTACTGAGATTATTTATGTGAGAGGCAATCATGATGATTTTCTGGATAACCTGGCACCGCTGCATTTCTCAAATATCCGTATCGTGAAGGATTATACTCTGGAGAGTGCCGGACGACGTTATTTTGTGACGCACGGAGACGTATTTGATAAGGTTACGACCGAAATGAAGTGGCTGGCCCAACTGGGCGATGTGGGTTATACTTTATTGCTTTGGCTCAACGGCTTCTACAACCGTTACCGGGCCTGGAAGGGAAAACCTTATTTTTCATTGTCGCAGGCCATCAAACAGAAAGTAAAGACTGCCGTATCCTATATATCCGATTTTGAAACAGTGCTGGTTGATTTTGCCCGTCAGCGTCAGTGTGACGGAGTGATTTGCGGACATATTCATCATCCGGAGAACCGGATGATCAGCGGGATTCATTATCTGAATTCCGGTGACTGGGTAGAAACGATGTCTGCCCTGACCGAGGATGAGCAGGGAAACTGGCAGGTGGTTTATTATGCCGACGCCGTACGGCAGGAGACGGCGGATGATTCGATGTTGTCTGTTATTCCGGTTGCCTCATGAAATTTCTGTTTATTGTTCAGGGAGAAGGCCGGGGACATCTCACCCAGGCCATTACGCTGGAGAACATATTGCTCCGTAACGGTCATGAAGTGGTGGAAGTTCTTGTCGGCAAGAGTGAGTCACGCCGTTTGCCGGGATTCTTTACACGCAGCGTCCATGCTCCGGTGAAACAGTTCCTGAGTCCGAACTTCCTTCCTACGCCGGTCAACAAACGGGTAAGCCTGCCCCGCAGCATAGCTTATAATATACTGAAACTTCCTGAGTACGGAGAGAGTATCCGTTATATCCGGAGCCGGATTCAGGAATCGGGAGCAGACATTGTAATCAATTTCTATGAACTGCTGACAGGACTGACATATTTCCTGTTCCGTCCGCGGGTGCCGCAGGTATGTATCGGCCATCAGTATCTGTTTCTGCATAAGGACTTCCATCTTCCGGAAGTGGATCGCTGGAGTATGTCTTTGTTGAACTTGTTTACTCGCCTCACTTCTTTGGGAGCAACGAAGCGCCTGGCTCTTTCTTTCCGTGCCATGGGAGACGATGCAGGCCGCCGCATTGCTGTTGTTCCTCCTCTGCTGCGCCGGGATGTATTCCGCCAGGAAGCAAAACCAGGAAACTATATACACGGCTATATGGTCAATTCCGGTTTCTCAGAATGTGTCTGCGAATGGCATCAGCGTCATCTGGAAACTCCTTTGCGGTTTTTCTGGGACCGCTGGGAAGAAGAACCGGTGAAGAAAGTAGATGAAACGTTATCTTTTTATCAGCTGGACGACGTAGAGTTTCTCCGTCAGATGGCCGGTTGCAGGGCATATGCCAGTACGGCGGGCTTTGAATCGGTGTGTGAAGCCATGTATCTGGGAAAACCTCTTATGATGGTTCCGGCACATATTGAACAGGAATGCAACGCATTCGATGCCATCCGCAGCGGTGCGGGAATTATGGATGAGAATTTTGATCTGGGCAAGTTGCTGGATTTTGCAGAGACTTATCAGCCTGATACCCGTTTCGCTGCCTGGGTACAGTCGGCTGAATACATGATCCTCAACGAACTTGAAACACTGGTTCCCGGTCACTGCATGCAGCAGATGTATATGGTCGAAGAGTTTGTATAAACCCTTTTTGTCTGCTATTTTGAAATTTTTCCGCGCTGGAAATATGAATGTAACAAGATTTTTCTTATTTTGCGGAAAAACAAGAAGAAATGGTTCAGAAGAAAAAAAATACTCCCTATCTGGAGAGAGATATCAGTTGGATGTACTTCAACCGACGTATTTTGCAGGAAGCCACCCGCCCGCATGTACCCTTGCTGGAGCGTATGGCTTTTCTGGGTATTTATTCCAATAACCTGGATGAGTTTTTCCGTGTGCGTATGGCTACCCAGAGCCGTATTGCCGAATGTACGGACAAGGCGGCAGCCAAAGAAAGCGAACATGCCCGCAAGCTGATCCGTCAGATCGGAAAACTGAATGCACGTTATGTGGAAGACTATGAAAAAACTGTTGCCAGTGTGACGGAGGCGTTGCGCCAGGAAAATATTTATCTGGTGAATGATGCTGAAGTGACTCCCGAACAGCTGGCATTCATTCAGAAGTTTTATCGGGAAAAACTGAGCGGTTCGTTTGTACCCGTATGGTTCTCTGCCGTGAAATTGCTGGACAGCGAAACCGATGAAAGCATCTATCTGGCCGTAAAGATGATGCGTCAGGGTGAAAAACCGACCCCTGACTATGCTTATCTGGAGGTTCCTGTTTCCTTGTGCGGACGTTTCATCCGTCTGCCGGATGCAGACGGGAAGAGTTATCTGATGTATCTGGAAGACGTGATCCGCTGCTGTCTTCCGCTTGTGTTCGAGGGACTCGGCTATACGGATTTCGAGGCATACGCGTTTAAGTTTACCCGCGATGCTGAAATGGAAATCGACAATGACTTGCGTACCGGAACCTTGCAGAAGATTTCGAAAGGAGTGAAGAGCCGGAAGCGTGGTGAGCCGTTGCGGGTGATCTACGACGGACGTATGCCCAAGGATCTGTTGAAAGAGTGTTGAAAAAGATGGATCTGGATGTTCTGGATACCGTATTGAGAAGCGGACGCTATCAGAATCACAAGGATCTGATGCGCTTCCCTGACTGCGGACGTGCCAACCTGAAATATCCGGCCTGGCCGCCGATTCTGAAGAAAGAGCTTGACGGTCCGGAAAGTCTGCTGGAAAAGATTCAGGAAAGAGATCGTTTCATCCATGTTCCTTATCATAACTTTGATTCGTTCATCCGCGTGTTGCAGGAAGCGGCTATCAGCAAACAGGTGACCAGTATCAAGATTACACTTTATCGTCTGGCGAAGGAGTCGAAGGTGGTGAAGGCGCTGATCGGTGCAGCCCGCAACGGAAAGAAGGTGACGGTAGTGATCGAATTGCTGGCGCGTTTTGATGAGGCTTCCAATATCAACTGGTCCAAGAAAATGCAGGATGCCGGAATCAAAGTGATCTTCGGGGTGGAAGGACTGAAGGTTCATTCCAAGATTACACACATTGCCATGAAGAGCGGACCGGATATTGCCTGCATCAGTACGGGAAACTTCCATGAAGGAAATGCACGTATGTACACCGACTGTATGCTGATGACGGCTTCACGCCGCCTCGTCAAAGAGGTAGATGCCGTTTTCGGATTCATTGAACGTCCTTACAGCCCGATCAAGTTCAAGGAACTGCTGGTTTCGCCCAACGAGATGAAGAACAAGTTTGTGGCGCTGATCAACAACGAGATCAAGAACAAGAAGGCCGGAAAGCCTGCCTATATCAAGATCAAGGTGAATCACATCACGGATCCGGTCATGGTGGAAAAACTGTATGAAGCTTCGCAGGCCGGAGTGGATATTGATCTGGTGGTACGTGGAAACTGCTCGTTGATGACCGGCATTCCGGGAGTCAGCAACAACATACGGATCAATGGAATCATTGACCGTTACCTGGAACATTCACGGATCTTTATATTCGCTGCCGGTGGTGAGGAAAAGGTATTCATCGGTTCTGCCGACTGGATGCCGCGCAATCTGGATAACCGTGTGGAAGTAGTGACACCTGTATACGATCCGGCCATCAAGGGAGAAATGAAACGGATTGTGGAATACGGACTGAATGACACGCTTCAGGGACGTATTGTCGACGGAAAAGGCGAAAACAATTTCCGCGATACCGGCGAAGAAAAGCCGTTCCGTTCGCAGGAAGCTCTGTATGATTACTATGTAGCAGAAAACGAATGACCGGAGCCTTGCGACTACCGGCCGTCAGGATTAATAAGGAAGGAGAGAAACTATGGTTATTGAAAAACAGAACATTTGTGACGAAAATTATGCCGCTATCGATATCGGTTCGAATGCGGTACGTCTGCTCATCAAACATCTGGATGAAGATGAGCCGGAAGTGAAGTTCTCTAAGGTTTTGCTGTTGCGTGTGCCGATGCGTCTGGGATTTGACGTGTTTGCCATGGGAGAACTTTCACCGAAGAAACAGAAAAACATGATTCGGCTGATGAAGTCTTTCCGCCATTTGATGAAGATCTATGACGTGGCTGACTACCGGGCCTGTGCCACTTCGGCCATGCGTGATGCGAAGAACGGTATGGAGCTGATCAAGCGTATCCGGAAAGAAACGGGCATCAACATCGAGATCATTGACGGACAGGAAGAAGCCAAGATGGTGTACAACAATCACATCGAATACATGGAAGACCGCAAGGGAAACTATATGTATGTAGATGTGGGTGGTGGCAGTACGGAAATCAACCTGTTGTCACAGGGGCAGCTGGTATGCAGCCGCTCGTATAATATCGGTACCGTCCGCATCCTGAACGCTGCTGTGAAGGATTCCGAATGGGAACGTCTGAAGAAAGATATGGCAGAAATTGCCCAGTCTTACCCTGGAACGAACATCATCGGTTCGGGAGGTAATATCAACAAACTCTATCGTCTGGCGGAAAAGAAAGACAAGAAAAACGAACGGATGAGCGTAGCGACACTACACAGTCTGCACGACAGTCTGAAATGTCTGACTGTGGCTGAGCGTATGGAACGCTTCTCACTGAAGCCCGACCGGGCCGATGTAATCGTGCCTGCCGGTGAAATCTTCCTGACCATTGCCGATATCATTCATGCGGCTTACATTTATGTGCCTGTTATCGGTCTGGCGGATGGTATCATTGATGCTCTTTATGCAAATAAGAAGAAACTTTGATTTCCAGACATTTGAATTGAAAATAGAGGAAGGTGCGAAGCCGGTCGGACAGACTGGTATTCGCGCCTTCGGGCTTTTAAAAAAACGTTTCGGCGAATAGAGGAAAAGATTTCGGGCTTTGCAGTAAAACGTTTCGGCGTTTTTAAGAAAGCTCGTCGCTCTTCTGCAGGCGGGGAGGAAACTTCTTCTTCGGGGTAATTCCCAGTTCCTTGAGCATTTCAGCCTGGCGGATGACATTTCCTTTTCCTTCCGACAACTGGCCGAGGGCGGTCTGATAAGCTTGTGAAGCATTATTCAGGGTATCGCCGATCTTTTCGAAGGTTTCGGTGAATCCGGCCAGTTTTTCATAAAGTACCGTACCTCGTCTGACTATTTCCTGAATGTTCTTGACCTGATATTCCCGTTTCCACAAATCCAGTGCAAGACGCAGGGCCGCGATCAGATTGGTGGGGCTCATGAGGAGAACTTTCTTCTGGTAGGCATAGTTCCACAGGTTAGAGTCGGTCTGGAGCGCCAGCACGTAGGCGGGTTCATTGGGGATGAACATCATGACAAAATCCAGTGATTTCGCATTATAGTGTGAGTAATCTTTCTGACTCAGTTCGTCAATGTGGGCTTTGACTGAAGCCAGATGGGCTTTCAGCCATTGTTCCTGCTCCTTGGGGTCCGTACTTGCTATGTAGTTGGCATATGCTGTGAGTGAAACCTTTGAGTCGATAATGACCTGGCGGTTGTCCGGATACACAACGAGAACATCCGGTTGCATGCGCTGTCCGTTTTCATTCTTCAGCACTTCGCCGTTTTCATCTTTCAGAAACTCCTGCCGGAAATATTCTTCACCTTCACGCAGGCCCGAGTTTTCAAGAATGGTTTCCAGTATCATTTCTCCCCAGTTGCCCTGTGTCTTACTTTCGCCCTTGAGGGCACGCGTAAGGCTGTTGGCTTCATCACTGATGCGCTGGTTCAGCTGCACGAGTTCCTTGATCTTGTCTTCCAGAGAGAAACGCTGTTTGGATTCCTTGTCATAGACTTCAGCCACCTGATGACGGAATTCCTTCAGATTTTCATCAAAAGGTTTCAGGAGCATGTTCAGCCGTTCCGTGCTCAGCTGACTGAAAGTTTCTGTCTTCTGCTGGAAGATTTTGTTGGCTATGTTTTCGAATTCCAGGTTCAGTTGCTTGTGCATGCTTTCGATTTCTGCTTTCTGGTTGTCCAGCCGTTCCTCCAGTGCTTTCTTTTCAGTACGGGCGACAGCAAGGCTCTGCTGGAGGGCTGTAATCTCTTCTGCCTGCCGGGAAGTGCGCTGCTGTTCGCTTTGCAGAAGTTCCAGATCGTGGGCTTGCTGCATTTCCATTTGAGCCCGCAGAATACCGCTTTTCCGTGAAGCGGCCAGATAGCCTATGAGAGTTCCGGCGAGAAGGCCGGTCAATATCCATACAAATTCCATGGTTCAGAGTTTTTAAGTTCATCTTTGCAAAGGTAACAAAAATCGGGAGACAGCCGACGGTTTCTGCCAAAAGCATACGGACCGCGGCATGCTGGTCTGCATACCGCGGTCCGTTATTCTGAACTTCCGGATCAGGAAGTGAGATTATTGTGCGCTTCCTCCTGTGGAACCGCCCTGTCCGCCACCGCCGGCTTTGACGTCATCGTTACTGATGCTGCGGGCTGTCTTCTTCACCTGTGCTTTCAGTTCGCCGAAGCGCCAGCTGATGCTCAGACCATAACTCCGTGAGGGTGACTTCGACAGACTCCAGGAACGGAACGTGTCTGTAACGGTTTCGTTGGAATATTCCTGATATTTGCTGAAGACGTTGCTGGCAAAGAGAGATACGTTAAGGCGTTTCTCTTTCAGGAACGAACGGCTCAGGTTGAAACCGTAATAATGATAGGATGAACCTTTTCCTTGCAGGGAAATATAAGGCGTGCTGCCTCCGCCGTATACACTGAAACGGAGATCCCAGGGAAGGGTCTGCTGGATATTTCCGAAGAAATTGCCCGTGAAACCGTGGTTGCCTGCTGCGAACTCACTGCTCTTGAAGTCGGAATAAGAACCACTGGCATTCAGTGAAATACGGGTTTTGTTTCCCGGGTTCCAGTTCATCCAGAGGGAAAGACGTGTACGGTTGCTCTTTCCGATGTTGCCGTAGGTACTTTCCATGACTCCGTTGTTCATGAATGAATAGTGTTCGATACCATTGTTGATGAACATATAACTCAGGTTCAGGTTGAAGCTGAATTTGGCACTGAAACTGCTGAATGTCATGCCCAGATTGTGCGACTTTTCCGTATCCAGGTCGGGATTACCATAGCTGATGGAGGTCGGATTGCTGGTATCCCGGAAAGGATTCAGGTACCAGATACCCGGACGGTTGATACGCATGTTATAATTTGCACGCAGCGTCATGGTGTTACCCAGCATATAAGAAATGTTGGCCGACGGTACGACGTCATCAAAATTTGCATTGAAGTTCCGGTCCGGTAACTGCGCATATTCCACATCCATAAAGGTATGTTCGTATCTGACTCCGGCTTTCACACCCAGCTTTTTCCACTTCAGCTGATAGTCGGCATACGCAGCCAGGATGTTTTGTCCCTGGTCGAACTTGCTGGTAAGGTCTGCATCGGGTTGCATGACTCCTTCGTTATTTTCCCGGTAATATTTGCTGTCACTGGCATTGAGGCGGTAGATATATTTCAGACCGGCATCCACATAATGCATGTCGCTAATGGGATTCACATAGTCTATCTGTCCGGTATGTTCTGCCGTGTGGGCATCGTTGTTATAATATTGGCGGCGTAAAGGACCATAAAGTTCTTCCGGGTAGTTATCAATCTCGTCGTATGAGGTAGTTGCTTCTCCTCCGTTTGGTGAATTGTTGAACTTGTAAGAAAGCGTGAGGTATTCTCCTTTTCTTTTGAAGGAACGCTGATAGTCAAGGTTCACACCCACATTGCTGAAATTATTGGTATTGTCCGACAAGGTGCGGTAGCTGTATGTATGTTCCCGGGCTTCGTTCAGCATTTCTGTGTAAGCATTGTTCTTGGTGTTGAACTTGCCGCCGAACAGATTGGCCGAGAAGGTGATCAGGTTCAGGGTGTCGATTTCATAACTTCCTTCCAGATTTCCGAACTGGAACGTTCCGTCGCTGTCATAAGACGAATTGCTGTTCAAGTGACGGAAGTCAGTTGATGTGAAATCTTCACGGGTACTTTCGTTGTATCCGGTCGGCTGGGTCTGGTAATTATATGCATAGTTACCGGTTACTGTAAATTTACCGACCTGTACGGTACCGTATGCACCGCCGCCCAGTCCCATGTTGCTGGCGCGCGCATTGACGGTTACATTGTAACCTTGCATTCTTGCGTCATCCGTAATGATATTCAGGATACCGCCGATACCTTCGGCATCGTATTTGGCTCCCGGTTCAGTAATTACTTCGATTGACTTGACAGAATTGGCCGGAAGACTTCTCAATACTTCTTTCGGGTTGTTGCTCATCAGGGTATTGGGCTTTCCGTTGACATGAACTTTAAAGTTGCTGGATCCGTTCACCTGGATATTGTCTTCCCCGTCTACCGTAACGAGAGGTACTTTACGCAACATTTCCAGTGTGGTATTTGTCTTGGAGTCCGGGTCGTCTTCCACACTGTATGAAATCTTGTCGATTTCAGCCTTTACCAGCGGTTTTTGTGCAACGACTTCCACTCCCTTCAGCATTTCACTGGCTTCAGCTGTATAAAGCGTACCCAGATCTACCTGCTTTTGTGAGGCAGAGAGCGTGAACTTGCGTTCCACCGTCTTTTTTCCGACGGAAGTCAGTGTGATGATGTAATCTCCCGGTTGGGTGAGTTTTTCATTGAATCTTCCTTTCTCATCCGTCACGTTGAGTTTTACCGGTTTGTCAGGCGACTTGGCAGAAAGAATCCGGATGGTGGCGTAAGGTTCCGTGTCGTTTGTAAGGGAGTCTACCAATACGCCTTTGACAGAGTAGTTCCCCGACTGTCCCATAGCCGGAATGCATGTTGCAATCAGGCAAAATAAAATGCAGAGCATTTTTGAAAGAACATTTGTTTGCATAGTACTTTGGTTGTTTTTTGTATAATAAGATTTATTGAAGATGCATGATTCTTATTAATGTGTCAAAAGTAATGTTTTATCAGATAGAACTTATGATTTATTTATTAATCTTGGTTAACAGGAACAAATTTTCACTTATTTCCGGCAAGTTGTGAGTGAAAGTAACGGAGTTTTGTCAGACTGAAAGTACAGATATATTGACAGACTTGTTACGTTGTGTCAGAAAAGTCCTGCCAGTTTGTCACATTTGTGCTTTGGCATACTTTTGGCTATGTGGTTTGCGTCCTTTCGGACAAATTTCAATAAGTATAAACATATAAAAACATAGAACTATGAACATTAAACCATTAGCAGACAGAGTCCTGATTCTTCCGGCTCCTGCAGAAGAAAAAACAATCGGCGGTATTATTATTCCTGACACAGCGAAAGAAAAACCGTTGCAGGGTGAAGTTGTTGCAGTAGGCAACGGAACTAAAGACGAAGAAATGGTCTTGAAAGTAGGCGATCAAGTTTTATACGGTAAATATTCAGGTACAGAAATTGAACACGAAGGTGTGAAGTATCTGATGATGCGTCAGAGCGATGTGCTTGCAGTGCTTGGTTAATCAATAACTTATAAATTAAAGAAAGGAAATTATTATGGCAAAAAGATATTCTCTTCAATATGGACGCGCGTGACCAGTTGAAAAAAGGTGTAGACGAATTGGCTAACGCAGTGAAAGTAACTCTGGGCCCGAAAGGTCGTAACGTGATCATCGAAAAGAAATTCGGTGCTCCTCACATTACTAAGGATGGTGTAACTGTTGCTAAAGAAGTGGAATTGAGCGATCCGTTCCAGAACACAGGTGCACAGCTTGTGAAGTCTGTTGCTTCAAAGACTGGTGACGATGCCGGTGATGGTACAACAACTGCAACTGTTCTGGCTCAGGCTATTGTAGGCGTAGGTTTGAAGAATGTAACTGCCGGTGCAAACCCGATGGATCTGAAACGCGGTATCGATAAAGCAGTTGCCAAGGTTGTTGAATCTATCAAGTCACAGGCTGAAACAGTAGGCGATAACTATGATAAGATTGAACAGGTTGCAACAATTTCTGCGAACAATGATCCGGTGATCGGTAAACTGATTGCAGATGCAATGCGCAAGGTTTCCAAGGACGGTGTGATCACTATCGAAGAAGCTAAAGGTACAGATACTACTATCGGTGTAGTAGAAGGTATGCAGTTCGACCGTGGTTACTTGTCAGCTTACTTTGTAACAGATACAGAGAAGATGGAATGCGTGATGGAACATCCGTATATCCTGATCTATGACAAGAAGATTTCTAACCTGAAAGATTTCCTGCCTATTCTGGAACCGGCTGTACAGAGCGGACGTCCTTTGCTGGTTATCGCAGAAGATGTGGACAGCGAAGCTTTGACTACTCTGGTTGTAAACCGTCTGCGTGGTCAGTTGAAGATCTGTGCAGTGAAAGCTCCGGGCTTCGGCGACCGTCGTAAAGCTATGCTGGAAGATATTGCCGTATTGACAGGTGGTGTTGTAATCAGCGAAGAAAAAGGCTTGAAACTGGAACAGGCTACACTGGAAATGCTGGGTACTTGCGATAAAGTAACTGTATCTAAGGAAAATACAACCATTGTAAACGGCGCCGGTCAGAAAGAACTGATTCAGGAACGTATCAACCAGATCAAGGCTGAGATGAAGAATTCTACTTCTGATTATGACAAGGAAAAACTGCAGGAACGTCTGGCTAAGCTGTCAGGTGGTGTAGCAGTTCTGTACGTAGGTGCAGCCAGCGAAGTAGAAATGAAAGAAAAGAAAGACCGTGTTGACGATGCATTGTGCGCTACCCGTGCAGCTATCGAAGAAGGTATCGTTCCGGGCGGTGGTGTAACTTACATCCGTGCCATCGATGCTTTGGAAGGTATGAAGGGTGACAACGCTGATGAAACAACTGGTATCGAAATCATCAAACGTGCTATCGAAGAGCCGTTGCGTCAGATTGTAGCCAACGCTGGTAAAGAAGGCGCAGTAGTTGTTCAGAAAGTACGTGAAGGCAAGGGTGATTTCGGTTACAATGCACGTACCGATGTTTACGAACACTTGCATGCAGCTGGTGTGGTAGATCCTGCCAAAGTTACTCGTGTTGCATTGGAAAACGCAGCTTCTATCGCAGGTATGTTCCTGACAACCGAATGTGTTATCGTAGAGAAGAAAGAAGATAAGCCTGAAATGCCGATGGCTGCTCCGGGAATGGGCGGTATGGGCGGCATGATGTAATAGAGTCGCTTAGTTGCTTATCATAGTTAATATTACATAAAAAGGAAAGGCCTCTGGAGTTTTTTTCAGAGGTCTTTTATTTTTGTAAGCTGATTAATCTTATCTTGAAATGAAAAAAACTTTTTTATTGTTAGCCTTGACTCTGTCCGGCCTTTTCGCATGTAGTGAACAAAATCAGGTTGATAAATGTGAAGCAATTATAGATGATTCTTCGGAAATTGTTCATAAAGAGAAAACTCTCATGTCTTCCATTCTGACAATATCCGATATTATACCGCTTGAAACCAATGATTCATCTCTGTTAGGCAGTATAGAAAAAGTAACCAGACGAGGCAATTTTATTTATATAAAGTCCGGGAATAGTCCATTAATGATGTTTGATAAAGAAGGTCGTTTCCGGAATTGCATCGGAAAGATCGGATCAGGACCGGAAGAATACCCTTTGTTGTCTGATTTTGATGTTAAGAATGAAAACATCTATATTCTGACAGCAAACAAGATTCAGGTGTATGATTGTACCGGTAAATGGATTAAGGAAATTCCCATCGGTGTGAATGCATCAGGAATACGTCTGGCCGGTGATAAAATATTATTGTCTGTCCTGAATGATGAAAAAGTGATTCATCTGCTGGATGAAAACGGGAAATTTATCGAAAGCCAGTTGAAAAACAATTCAGGATTAGGGCTTCAGAGAAACATTTCCTTTGTAAAATACGGTCATTGTTATTTATTTCCTATGGGACGTTCAAATGAATTGTTTGCGTATGATACCACAGGGAATGGGACATTCAATAAAATGTCTTACCTGGCATCAGAGCAGTTGACCAGTGAGCAGGAATCTGCCATGAAGGAAAATAATCGGGATTATCAAAAGGAATTGGACAGTCGTGGCTTTTTTGACGGGATATTAGCGGACAATACACATGCTATTGTTCCCTTTATAAAGAAGGGGAATATTACGGTATGGATGAAAAACATTCAGACTTCGCAAGTGATGGCTTATGACTTATCTGCACTGGAGAATGATCTTACATATTTGTCTGCATCTTCTTTCTTCTATGATAATACCGAAAGTGACAGTGCGTTCCTTACTTATGTTATGCCATATAAATTGAAGGAAAGGCTTAAGGAGGTTCCGGAGGAAAAAAGAAACCAGTATTTTGAGAGGCTGGACAAAATCGTTGAAACGTCCAGTGAAGATGGGAATCCGGTTATCATAGAATATAAAATAAAAGCCTTGTAGACTTGTTTTTCAGGCCGGAATCTTTATTTTTGCAAAAGGAATTTTAGTTGTTTTGATTATGACAAAAGAAGACTTAATGCGAAAGGCCATAGAACTTTCTATCAGAAATGTAGCCGAAGGTGGAGGACCTTTTGGTGCTGTCATAGCCCGAAACGGAGAAATAGTGGCAACCGGAGTGAACCGTGTGACTCCCGATTGTGACCCGACGGCTCATGCAGAGGTCAGTGCTATCCGTGCTGCAGCCAAAGTTCTGGGTACGTTTGATTTGAGCGGTTGTGAGATCTATACGTCTTGTGAACCTTGCCCGATGTGTCTGGGGGCTATTTACTGGGCACATCTGGACCGCATGTATTATGGCAATAACAAACATGATGCGGCAGCCATCGGTTTTGATGATGCCTTTATTTATGAGGAACTGGATCTGAAACCGGCTGACCGGAAATTAAAGTCGGAAGTATTGTTGCCCGAAGAAGCTATTCAGGCTTTTAAAGACTGGGAAGCGAAGGAGGACAAGACAGAATATTGATATCTCCATCATGCTCTTTGCCGGAGTTGACCGGCAGAAAGAGTTTATGTAGGAGTGAAAAAGGCTTCAATGTGCAGGTGTTCACATTGAAGCCTTTTTACGTTGAGATTCCGTTGTCATTTTACTGGAAGTACCTTTCTGATGTCAGGGCATAAAAAAAGTATGGTTTGTCGGTTGAAACCATACTTACACACAATTGGTCCTCTGACGCATTGAAATCTCTCAAATTTATTTCCTTCTTTTCGTTTGCTTCTATAAAAAGTAAACTTAAAATACTTTTTGACTGGACTTATCGGGTCATATAACCCCACATGCGAAGCTGATTGTTTCCCATGTTGACCAATCCTCTTTTCAAAATGCTTTTAATCTTTTTCATGTCTAGTTATCCTGTTTGTTATGTTTTACAACACAAAAGTACGGCTTTTTGAGGCTCGTTATTCTCCGGATAAAGAGAAAAATCAAAAAAAGTGCTAATACTTGACATAAATCAAGCATTAACACTTTCGCTGGAGTCCGGAATCAGAAATTCAGCTTCCGGAATTCATTTTCGAAGTTTGGTGTAAAGATTTCTTTCCCCGAGGTTGCTTCTGATCTCTTCCAGTGACCAGAAACGTCCGCCGTCGAGTTCTTCGCTGGGTGTAACTGTTCCGTCGTAAGTCGTACGATGTGTAAAGACAAGTTCCTTCTCACGGGCAGATTCGAAAACATAATGCATCAGACGTTCCGGTGTGAAGTCTGTAATGCCCAGCTCTTCACGGGGCTTCACGTTTCAGGGCCATTTCTACACTTTCTCCCAGATCCACATGCCCTCCGACGGCCGTATCCCATTTTTCCGGGCTGGATATCTTTCCAGTCCGGCCGTTTCTGTAAGTACAGTTCTCCCTGACTGTTGAATACATGCAGATGAACTACGGGGTGCAGCAGTTTGCTGCCATTATGACATTCGCCCCGGGTAGCTGCTCCTGTGATATTTCCTTCTTCGTCCACAAGAGGGAACATTTCTTCGCTGTTATCTTTCATGATTTTATTGAATTGTACGGATTTGGGAAACAAAGGTAGGCATTAAATTGGTAGATTTGAACAGAAAAATGTATATTTGTGAAAGTATATAAATTGGTTTATGAGAAAAAATAAGATTATCGGACTTTTTGCCGCCCTGCTGGCGGTGTCAGGGCCGTTGCTGGGACAGACTCCGGCAACCGGACAGGTAGATGCGCAGAAAGAAAAGCGCATGGAATGGTTTAAGGAAGCTAAATTGGGTATATTTATCCATTGGGGAATTTATGCTGTAAACGGAGTTTCCGAGAGCTGGTCGTTTTTCAACAACTATCTGCCTTATGAAGAATATATGAAACAGGCTGAAGGATTTACGGCTTCGAAGTATGATCCGAAGAAATGGGTTGATTTGATTCAGGAAAGTGGTGCCCGCTATGCGGTTATCACGACGAAACATCATGACGGAGTGGCTTTGTGGAATACGAAGGCCGGTGACCTGAGTGTGGTGAAATCAACTCCTGCCAAACGTGATGTTCTGGCTCCGTTTGTGGAAGAAGTCAGAAAGCATGACCTGAAACTGGGATTCTATTATTCCCTGCTTGACTGGTCACATCCTGATTATCCGAACAAGACCCGGACCGAAGTGAGATACAAGGATGATCCGGAACGCTGGAACCGTTTTGTGAAATTCAACTTTGCCCAGTTGTCGGAACTGAACAAGACCTGGAAGCCGGATCTGTACTGGTTCGACGGTGACTGGGAGCAAAGTGCAGAACGCTGGAACTCCAAAGGAATCGTAGACTTGCTCCGTTCTGACAATCCCAATGTGATTATCAATTCCCGTATTCAGGGATATGGTGACTATGCAACTCCCGAACAAGGCGTGCCCGTGGTTCGTCCGCAGGATAAATATTGGGAACTCTGCATGACCATGAATGATTCATGGGGCTATCAGCATTCGGACAGTAACTACAAGACTCCTCAGATTCTTCTCCGTACCTTTGTTGACTGTCTGAGCATGGGAGGTAATCTGCTGCTGGACATTGGTCCGAAGGAAGACGGAACAATTCCCGACGAGCAGGTAGCCATCCTGAAAGAATTCGGCCGCTGGATCAACAAACATAAAGAGGCTGTCTATGAAACCCGTGCGGGAATTCCTGCAGAACACTTCCAGGGATATACCACTTTGAATGAGGCCGGAGATATTCTTTACCTCTATCTGCCTTACCGTCCGAACGGACCGATTGAAGTGAAAGGACTGATGAACAAGGTAAACCGCGTGTGGGTTGTAGGCAACGGAACGATGCTTCCTTATAAGGTACATAATAAGAACTACTGGAGCGAAGTTCCCGGAAACCTTTACATTGATGTGCCCGAACGTGTACAGGATGAGAATATTACAGTCATAGCCGTATTGCTTGACGGACCGGTCAAACTGTATCGCGGTGTAGGACAGGTGATTTCAAGTAACTAAACACCCATTCAGATGAAAAGAAAGATTCAGCTTCTTTGTTCATTGCTCGTGTGCTCCCTGCTTCCGGCCGGGGCACAGAGCCTGTTTGAGAAACATGCCCGCATGCTGACCTTGCCCGAAGGTTATGTATGTTATCGTACGGCAGAGAAAATACAGATAGACGGCCGGCCGGATGAAGCCTCCTGGAAGTTGGCCCAGCCCACCTCTTCTTTCCGGGATATCAGTGGGGAAGGTTTCCCCAAGCCCAAATATGATACCAAGGCGAAAATGTTGTGGGATGACGACTGTCTGTATGTAAGCGCAGTACTGGAAGAGCCGAATATTCAGGCCCGTCTGACGAAGCGTGACACCATTATTTATTATGACAATGATTTTGAAGTCTTCATCGATCCGGATGGAGACGGACATCATTATTTTGAGATTGAAAACAATGCCCGCGGAGTGATCTTTGACCTGTTGCTGAACCGCCCTTACCGTTCGGGAGGCAATTTTATGATTCAGTGGGACTGTCCGGGCATCCAGCTGGCTGTTCATCTGGACGGAACATTGAATCAGCCGGAAGACAAGGACCGCCAGTGGACTGTGGAAATGGCTATTCCGCACCAGGCACTGACATGGGATTTCAATAATCCGCTGAAGGCCGGCAACTGGTGGCGCATTAACTTCTCCCGTGTACAATGGCTCAAGAAAGGAGGTCCGGAAGAAAACTGGGTATGGCAACCGACCGGACGGATCGACATGCACATGCCCGACCGTTGGGGATTCCTTTATTTTTCTTCGAAAACGGTAGGAAAAGGAGAAGAAACATTCCGTTATCCTTATCAGATGGATGCCTACAAGCTGCTGTGGGCTATGTTCTATGAACAACAGGAACACCGGGCAAAGGCCGGTAGCTATCTGCTGGCAACAAAGGATTTTCCGTTGGGTGATAGTGAACGCAAGGCTTTGCCCGCAGGTTCAGAAATCGGCATGGAAGTAACTTCCGCCCAGTATCGCGTGTGGATTACCCTGCCTTCTGAGGGAGTACGTTATGTGTTGAACCACGAAGGAAGATTCCAGATAGAAAAGTTGTAAGCCCGGAGGCTGCAACAGCCGTGAACGAAAAAAGAAAATCAGGAAATCCGTATGGCCGGAACGGTCAGTCGGATTTCCTGATTCTTTTTATATCCGCAGATCAGTTTCTGCGGATATATATACCTTTATTTAACCGATATTCTTTACTTTGATCAGATATTCGGCGATCTGTACTGCATTCAGGGCAGCACCTTTTTTGATCTGGTCACCTACAATCCAGAAAGTCAGTCCGTTTTCGTCAGCCAGGTCTTTGCGGATACGGCCTACGTAAACAGGATCTTTTCCGGCCAGGAACAACGGCATCGGATATTCTTTCTTTTCCGGGTTGTCCATCAGAACCAGTCCTTCACCATTTGCAAAAGCTTCACGTGCTTCTTCTACAGAGATCGGACGTTCTGTTTCAATCCAGATACTTTCTGAGTGAGAGCGAAGTGCAGGAACGCGTACGCAAGTAGCGCTGACCTTTACATCAGAGTGCATGATCTTGCGGGTTTCGTTGTACATCTTCATTTCTTCCTTGGTATAACCGTTGTCAGTGAATACGTCAATCTGAGGAATCAGGTTGAACGCCAGCTGATAAGCGAATTTTTCTACAGTGACAGGTTCACCGGCCAGTACCTGACGGTATTGTTCGTAAAGTTCATCCATTGCGGCAGCTCCGGCTCCACTGGCAGCCTGATAAGTGGATACGTGTACCCGCTTGATGTGTGAAAGCTTTTCAATGGCTTTCAGGGCTACTACCATCTGGATCGTTGTACAGTTCGGGTTGGCGATAATACCACGCGGACGGTTCAGGGCATCTTCAGCATTTACTTCAGGTACAACCAAAGGAATGTCTGCATCCATACGGAAGGCACTGGAGTTGTCGATCATGACGGCACCGTATTTAGTAATTGTCTCTGCAAATTCTCTGGAGGTTCCGGCACCGGCTGAAGTAAAGGCAATGTCCACACCTTTGAAGTCATCGTTGTGCTGCAGAAGTTTGACTTCGATTTCCTTGCCGCGGAATGTGTATTTACGGCCCGCGCTACGTGAAGAGCCGAACAGCAATAATTCATCAATCGGGAAGTTTCTTTCATCAAGCACGCGCAGGAATTCTTGTCCTACGGCTCCGCTTGCACCAACAATTGCTACTTTCATTTTTCTACTTTGCTTTATGTTAAAAATGGAATATTGATTTTGTCTGCAAAATTAAAACATTTTGAAATAATAACCGGTGGAATAAAAACTTTTTTCATATTTTTGTGCGAGAAATCAATATAGAGTGCCCTGATTTATGAAAGAAATGCTTGACCAGATAGGTTTCGACCTGCCTTTGCCCGTAACGGATCCTACGTGGATTTTCTTCCTGGTATTGGTTATCATTCTGTTTGCCCCCATCATTCTGGAACGTTTGCGTATTCCGCACATCATCGGAATGATTCTGGCCGGAGTGGCAATCGGAGAGCATGGTTTCAATATTCTGGTGCGCGACAGCAGCTTTGAGCTTTTCGGAAAAGTAGGACTCTATTATATCATGTTTCTGGCCGGTCTGGAGATGAATATGGAAGACTTCAAGAGCATCCGGGTCAAGGCGACGGTGCTGGGACTGCTTGCTTTCATCTTTCCACTGGGAATCGGTATCTGGACCAACCTTCATCTGCTGGGGTACGGACTGCTGACTTCGGTTTTGCTGGCCAGTATGTATGCCAGCCATACATTAATTGCTTACCCCATAGTGATCCGTTATGGCATCAACCGTCAGCGGGCGGTCAGCATAGCGGTGGGCGGTACGGCGGTGACCGATACGCTGACCTTGCTGGTTCTGGCCGTGATTGCCGGTATGTTCAAGGGCGGCACTTCCGACATGTTCTGGATGTGGCTGATCCTGAAAGTAATTCTGCTCAGTCTGTTTATCATGTACACATTCCCCCGGATCGGACGCTGGTTCTTCCGGCGTTACAGTGACAATGTGGTGCAATACATCTTTGTGATGGCCATGGTGTTTCTGGGAGCCGGACTGATGGAACTGATCGGCATGGAGGGTATTCTGGGAGCATTCCTTACCGGTCTGGTACTGAACCGGCTGATTCCTCATGTGTCTCCGCTGATGAGCCATCTCGAATTTGTCGGAAATGCGTTGTTTATTCCTTATTTCCTGATAGGAGTCGGTATGCTGATCAACCTGCAGGTGCTTTTCGGACATCTGGATGCCTTGAAGGTGGCAGGTGTCATGATCGTAGTTGCTCTGCTGGGAAAATGGATTGCTTCCTGGCTGACTCAGAAGATTTACAAGATGAGCAGTGTGGAACGTGAGCTGATGTTTGGTCTGAGCAATGCGCAGGCGGCTGCAACACTGGCTGCCGTGCTGGTCGGCTATAATCTGATTCTTCCTGACGGTTCGCGCCTGCTGAACGAGGATGTACTTAACGGAACGATTCTGCTGATTCTGGTCACCTGTGTGGCCAGTTCCTTTATAACGGAAAATGCCGCCAAGCGGATTGCCATGGATGATGCGGAAATGAATGAGGAAAACGCTCAGGAAAAGGAATGTTTCCTCATACCGGTTGCCAACCCGGAAACCCTGGAGAACCTGATGGCACTGGCTTTGGTGGTGCGTGATCCCAAGCAGAACCAGAATCTTGTGGCTTTGAATGTGATCAATGATAACGGAGACTCTCCGCGTCTGGAAATGCGCGGACGGCGTACGCTTGAAAGAGCTTCACAGATAACAGCTTCCGTTAATGTGCATTTGAAGACGGTGAGCCGTTTCGACCTGAACATTACGACCGGAATCATGCATACGGCCAAGGAATATGACGCTACAAGCATTGTGATCGGACTTCACTATAAGTCAAGTATTGTCGATTCATTCTTCGGAAACCTGACAGAGAATCTGCTGAAGAATACTTACCAGCAAGTGATGATAGCCCGTTTCCTGATGCCGGTCAATACGTTGCGGCGTATCATTGTAGCCGTTCCTCCCAAGGCGGAGTTTGAACATGGCTTTGTGAAATGGATTACCCATTTGTGCCGCATGAGCCGTGAACTGGGATGCCGGCTTCATTTCTTTGCCCATCCGCAGACCATCGGCTATCTTCGCGGATATATCCAGAAGAAACATAAGGATGTGTTGACCGAATTCCAGGAACTGGAAGACTGGGATGACCTGCTGATCATTACCGGTCAGGTGAATTACGACCACCTGCTTGTCATTGTCAGCTCCCGCCGGGGATCCATCTCTTACGACTCGTCTTTTGAACGTCTGCCGATGCAGATTTCCAAATATTTCAATAACAACAGTATCATGCTGTTGTATCCCGACCAGAAAGGTGATCCCAATGAATCCTTGTCCTTTGCAGATCCGCGCGGATGGGCCGAAACGCAATATTATGACAAGGTGGGCAACTGGTTGTATAAATGGTTTAAGAAAGAGTGACAATGGAACATACAGACCGATTGGCCTGGCAACAGCGTACGGAGTTGCTGCTGGGTGAAGAAAAAATGGAACGTCTGCGCCGGGCACATGTGCTGGTTGTCGGACTGGGAGGCGTAGGAGCCTATGCTGCCGAGATGATTTGCCGTGCCGGGGTCGGGCGGATGACCATCGTGGATGCAGATACGGTTCAGCCCAGCAATATCAACCGTCAGTTGCCTGCGGTTCATTCCACTTTGGGACGTCCGAAGGCCGAAGTGCTGGCAGAACGGTTTCGTGACATCAATCCTGAGCTGGAACTGACCGTGATGCCGGTCTATCTGAAGGATGAGGCGATACCTGCCTTGCTGGACAGTGCGCAGTTTGATTTCGTGGTGGATGCCATTGATACTGTGGCACCGAAATGCTATCTGATTTATCATGCCCTGCAACGTGGACTGAAAATTGTGAGCAGCATGGGAGCTGGTGCCAAGCGGGATATCACACAGATACGCTTTGCTGACTTGTGGGAGACCTATCATTGCGGACTGAGCAAAGCCGTACGCAAGCGGTTGCAGAAGATGGGAATGAAACGCCGTCTGCCGGTAGTGTTCAGCACGGAACAGGCCGATCCGTCTGCGGTGATTCTGGTGGATGACGAACAGAACAAGAAGTCTACGGCAGGTACGGTCAGCTATATGCCTGCGGTATTCGGATGTTATCTGGCTGAATATGTGATACGTAAACTGTAAGAAAATGATTGAACTGCAAGGAATAACCAAGAGTTTCGGCTCGCTTCAGGTCTTGAAGGGAATTGATCTGACTATTGATAAAGGAGAAGTGGTGAGCATTGTGGGGCCCAGTGGGGCAGGAAAGACCACGCTGCTTCAGATCATGGGTACGCTGGACAAGCCGGATACAGGCCGTATTCTGCTCAACGGGACAGAAATCAACCGGTTGAAAGAGCGTGAACTGGCTGCTTTCCGCAACCGGGAAATCGGTTTTGTCTTTCAGTTTCACCAGTTGCTTCCGGAATTTACTGCTTTGGAAAATGTGACGATCCCGGCTCTGATTCAGGGTGTTTCGTCGGGTGAGGCACGCCGGAGAGCTGTGGAGATGCTGGAGTTTATGGGACTTTCCGAACGGGCTTCGCATAAGCCGGCTGAACTTTCAGGCGGTGAAAAACAGCGTGTAGCCGTGGCCCGTGCCTTGATCAATCATCCGTCGGTGGTGCTGGCTGACGAACCGTCAGGAAGTCTGGATACTCATAATAAGGAAGAACTTCACCGGCTTTTCTTTGAACTTCGGGACAAACTGGGACAGACATTTGTCATTGTGACCCATGATGAAGGTTTGGCTTCCCAGACAGACCGTACCATTCACATGCTGGACGGAAGAATTCTGTAAATCATTCTATATTAGATACTTTAGTGACTTACTTTCAAGGCTGTAGCAACGTGCGCCCGTTTCCATGAAATCGAGCGTTCGTTGAGCCTGAATCGTGCGGTCGTTGAGCCTGGATCGAGCGGTCGTTGCTTTTGCATTGACTGGTCAATGCGAGGAGATCGTGCGGTCGTTTCCGGCGCATCGTGCAGAAACAGTTCAGGCACGGATTTCATCCTGCCGCGGAGGTAAATAACCTTTTTTCCGTTCGGGAGAAATCCGTGCCTGATCAGGCAGATAACAATATCTTTATACGATGCCCTGAGCCATCATGGCTTTTGCAACTTTCATGAATCCTGCCACATTGGCACCTTTCACATAGTTGATGTAACCATCGGGTTCAGTACCATACTGAACGCAGGCAGCGTGAATATTCTTCATGATGCTCTTCAGCTTTTCATCCACTTCTTCCTGGCTCCAGCTCAGCTTGATAGAGTTCTGAGTCATTTCCAGACCGGAAACAGATACACCGCCGGCGTTGGCAGCCTTACCTGGAGCGTAAAGGATCTTGGCATCCTGGAATACGCGGATTGCTTCCGGAGTAGAAGGCATGTTTGCACCTTCAGATACGGCGATTACTCCGTTTGCAACCAGTGCTTTGGCATCGTCACCATTGATTTCATTCTGGGTAGCTGACGGCAATGCGATATCAGCTTTTTCGTTCCAGGGACGTGCACCTGCTACATACTTGCAGCCATATTTCTCTGCATATTCACGGATACGTCCGCGGTAGAGGTTCTTCAGTTCCATGATGTAATCCAGTTTTTCACGGTCGATACCGTCCGGATCATAGATGTAACCGTCAGAGTCGGACATGGTAACAACTTTAGCTCCCAGCTGGATCAGTTTTTCTACGGTATACTGTGCTACGTTACCGGAACCGGATACCAGACAAGTTTTTCCTTCGAGGCTGATGTTGCGGGTTTTCAGCATTTCCAGCAGAAAGTAGATATTTCCGTAACCGGTAGCTTCCGGACGGATCAGAGAACCGCCGAATTCGCGTCCTTTACCAGTCAGGACTCCGCTGAATTCATGAGAAAGTTTCTTGTACATACCGAACATGTAACCAACTTCGCGGCCACCTACACCGATATCACCGGCAGGAACGTCAGTTTCGGGACCGATGTGACGCCAGAGTTCCAGCATGAAAGCCTGGCAGAAACGCATTACTTCGGCATTGCTCTTTCCGCGCGGAGAGAAGTCTGAACCACCTTTACCGCCACCCATAGGCAGAGTTGTCAGTGAGTTCTTGAATGTTTGTTCGAAAGCCAGGAACTTCAGGATTCCCAGGTTTACAGAGCTGTGGAAACGGATACCGCCTTTGTACGGGCCAATGGCATTGTTATGCTGTACGCGGTAACCCATATTGGTCTGGATGTTTCCTTTATCGTCCATCCAGGTAACACGGAACTGATATACGCGATCGGGAATGCACAAGCGTTCAATCAAGTTTACTTTATCGAATTCCGGATGCTTGTTGTACTCTTCTTCAATGGTTCCTAAAACTTCTTCAACAGCCTGATGATATTCAGGTTCATTGGGGAATCTTCTTTTCAGATCCTCTAATACTTTCGCTGCATTCATACGATTAATCTCTTATTATTATTAAATGTTTGTTGTTCCCTCTTGTGGCAGCAAAGGTAAATATAAGATTTTATTTATGCAACATTTTATATAAGAAAACGAATAAAAAAATATCAAAAGGTCTGTTTTATGTGGTGAAAAGTGTTGAAATGGTTATTTATTGCGGCTTTTGATAGCTTTTAGTATTGGTATGAAAACCAGGGCTCCAGACAGGATGATCGTAACAATGAGGGGGCCGTCGATACGCGGTGAAGAGGTCAGAACCAGAAAACAGAGGGCTGCCCAGCACAGGGTGAGCAGCATACATTGGGTATTGTTGAGTGGTTTTCGCATGGCAGTAGGTTTAAAAAATACAGACCAGTGCTCCTGATCCGGGAATGGAAATAGGAGACTGGTCCGTATATAGGAAGTGATTATTGGTTACATTTCATTTTCTTGGCCACGATGGCATCGATACAGGCAATGGCCGTGATATTCACGATGTCACGGACAGAACTTTCGATGTCCGTGAAGTGAATCGGCTTGTTCAGTCCCATCTGGATCGGGCCGATTACTTCCGTTTCACTCATGTTCTGGATGAGCTGGTAGGTGGCATTGGCTGAACTCAGGTTCGGGAATACCAGAGTGTTGACTTCTTTGCCTTTCAAGCGTGTGAAAGGATATTTTTCGTCACGCAGGGTATTGTCGAGAGCAAACTTCACTTGCATTTCTCCGTCGATCGCCAGTTCCGGATAGTTTTGGTGCATGTAGTTGATTGCCTCGTGCACTTTGGCCGGACTTCCTTCCTGGTCAGAACCGAAGTTAGAGTAAGACAACATGGCCATGACCGGTTCCTGATTGAAGAATCGGACAGCCTTGGCTGACAGTTTGGCTATATCGATCAGGGTATCGGTGTCCGGATGACGGTTAATCAGTGTATCGGCAATGAAGAAGGTACCCTTCTTGGAGTTCAGAATGTGCATGGTACCGAAGTGCTTGTATTCCGGCTGAATACCGATAACTTCCTTGGCAACCTTGATGGTATTTGAATACTTTGTGTACAGACCAGTGACGAAAGCATCAGCCTCTCCGGTTTCAACCATCATCATACCGAAATAGTTTCTTTCGAACATCTTGTCGTTGGCTTCCTGGAAGTTGGCACCTTCGCGGGCACGTTTTTCGCAGAGGATGCGTGCATAGCGTTCGCGGCGTTCTGCTTCGCGGTCGTGGCGCAGATTGACAATTTCGATACCTTCCAGGTTGAGGTCGAGTTCTTTAGCCAGTTTTTCGATGCGTTCTTCATTACCCAGGATGATAGGATTACAGATACCTTCGGACTTGGCTTCTACGGCTGCTTTCAGCATATTGGGGTGAGTGCCTTCAGCAAACACGACTCTTTGCGGACAGCGGCGGGCGGTTTCATACAACTGGCGGGTCAGTTTGTTTTCCTGTCCCATCAGTTCGCGAAGGTGGTTCTTGTATCCTTCCCAGTCGGTGATCTGCTTGCGGGCTACTCCCGAATCCATAGCTGCTTTGGCAACGGCCATGGAAACTTCAGTGATCAGGCGTGGATCAACGGGTTTCGGAATGAAATATTCGGGGCCGAAGCTCAGATTGTTTACATGATATGCTTCGTTGACAACATCGGGAACCGGTTTCTTGGCCAGTCCGGCAATGGCACGTACTGCCGCCAGTTTCATTTCCTCGTTGATGGCTGTTGCTCTGGTATCCAGGGCACCGCGGAATATATATGGGAATCCGATTACGTTGTTGATCTGGTTAGGATAGTCGGAACGTCCTGTTGCCATGAGGACATCCGGACGGGAAGCCATGGCATCTTCGTATGAGATTTCAGGAGTCGGATTGGCCAGTGCGAATACGATAGGGTGATCGGCCATGCTGCGTACCATGTCCTGCGACAGGACGTTTCCTTTGGACAGTCCGAGGAAGACATCAGCACCTTTAATGGCTTCGGCCAGTGTGTGGATATCGGTACGGTCGGTAGCAAAGAACTTTTTCTGTTCGTTCAGGTCTGTGCGTTCCTTGGAGATTACTCCCTTGCTGTCAACCATGACGATATTTTCCAGGCGGGCTCCCAGAGAAACATACAATTTGGTACAGGAAACTGCGGATGCTCCGGCACCGTTGACCACGATCTTGACATCTTCAATCTTCTTGCCTGCCACTTCAAGCGCATTCAGAAGTCCGGCACTTGAGATGATGGCTGTACCATGCTGGTCATCGTGCATAACCGGAATATCCAGTTCTTCTTTCAGCCGCTGTTCTATTTTGAAGCATTCAGGAGCCTTGATATCTTCCAGATTGATACCGCCAAATGTCGGAGCGATGGCTTTGACAGCTTCGATAAATTTATCGGGATCCTTTTCATTAACTTCGATATCGAATACGTCGATTCCGGCATAGATCTTGAACAACAGTCCTTTTCCTTCCATGACGGGCTTTCCGCTCATGGCTCCGATATCACCTAATCCTAATACGGCTGTACCGTTGGAGATAACTGCAACCAGATTGCCTTTTGCTGTATAGTCGTATGCGGTTTCAGGTTGTTTCTGTATTTCCAGACAGGGCTCGGCGACACCTGGTGAATAAGCCAGTGACAAATCACGCTGAGTCTGGTAAGGTTTGGTGGGGACAACTTCAATTTTCCCCGGCTTGCCCTGCGAGTGATAGAGCAGAGCTGCTTCTTTCGTTATTTTTGCCATAATATCTAAAGGTTTTATTATCTTTCGTAAAGTGTTTCGCAAAAGTAGGAATAAAATAACAAACCGACGATTTTTAAGTTTAAAAAACTATAAACCGGAAAGCGAAAGGCTTATTTTTATTTACAGGATTTGCCGATTAATCTGAATAATTAGGCTATACGTAATATCACGTTTCCAATATGGTTATACTTAGTTAAAGCAGGTGTTTTAGAAGGGAATTTTTACGTATATTTGCCGGGTAAAAAACTAAGAGCTATAGAAAAGTTTTCATTATTGGCAGTCTTAAGGTTGGAAGTGGGTTAGATAAATTACGGGAGTGAGTGCATGCTGCGAGGCATGTATTTACGGGGAAACATGAAAGGCCTTGGACGTTTTTAATGAATGAAAACAACAGGAAATTTAATTATTTATTAATATGAATATGAGCGTGAAAAGAAACAGAAGTTTTTCTTCTAGCCGAGTGGCCTTTGCTGCATTAGGCTTATCGGTGTTGACTGCTTGTGGCGGTGGCCAGGGTGGTATGAAAATGGGTGACAATCAGTTTGCCGTAGAAGCTGTGAAGGCTACTTCCAGCAACCAGAGCGAACAGTATCCGGCAACAATTAAGGGTCTGCAGGACATCGAAGTCCGTCCTCAGGTATCTGGCTTAATTGTCAAGTTGTGTGTGGACGAAGGTGCTACTGTCCGTAAGGGACAAGCTTTGTTCCAGATTGATCCTACTCAATACAAGGCTGCATATGATCAGGCTGCTGCTTCTGTAAAATCAGCTAAAGCTAATCTGGAAACAATTACTGCTACAGAACGGAATAAGAAGATGTTGCACGATCAGAAGATTATCAGTGACTTTGAATATCAGACCGCTGTAAATAACCTGCTGACTGCAAAGGCAAATCTGGCACAGGCTGAGGCTGCATATACTGCTGCCAAGCAGAATCTGGACTTCTGTACGGTGAAAAGTCCTTCTGACGGTGTAATCGGTACATTCCCTTATCGTATCGGTGCTTTGGTGAGCCCGTCTATCTCTGAACCTTTGACAACTGTTTCTGAAATCGGTGACATGTATGTTTATTTCTCAATGACAGAAAAACAGTTGCTGGATTTGACTCGTGCCGGTGGTACATTGAAAGAACAACTGGAAAAGATGCCGGCTGTGAAACTGCAGTTGGCCGATGGTACAATGTACGATGCTGAAGGTAAGATTGATGCTGTAAGTGGAGTTATCGATCAGACTACAGGTTCTGTAAGTATGCGTGCCATTTTCCCGAATAAGCAGAATATCCTGCGCAGTGGTGGTATGGCTAATGTTGTATTCCCTTATACAATGAGTGAAATCATCTTGATTCCTCAGACTGCTACACAGGAAATTCAGGATAAGAAATTTGTTTATGTATTGCAGCCTGACAGCACACTGAAGCATACTGAAATTCAGATTTCTAATCTGAACGACGGAAAGAACTACATTGTTACCGGTGGATTGAAAGAAGGTGATCAGATCGTTGTGGAAGGAGTTCAGGCCTTGCAGGACGGACAGAAGATTTCTCCTATTACGGTAGCTCAGAAAGAAGCTAAGTATCAGCAAGCCCTCCAGGATCAGCGCGACGGTAATATCCAGACTGCTTTTAATTGATGATTGTGTGAGGTGAACAATTTATTCGTATAATATTAGTAAGGAATAGAATGAAACTAGATAAATTTATTAACCGTCCGGTGCTGTCAACGGTAATTTCTATCTTGATAGTTATTCTGGGTGTGATTGGTCTGGCTACCCTGCCAGTTACACAATATCCGGACATTGCGCCTCCTACCGTGTCGGTAAGAGCTACTTATACGGGAGCGAATGCACAGACTGTGTTGAACTCAGTGATTGCTCCGTTGGAAGACCAGATCAATGGTGTAGAAAACATGATGTATATTCAGTCTAGTGCATCAAACAATGGTTCTGCAGATATCAGTGTATATTTTAACCAGGGTACTGATCCGGATATGGCTGCGGTTAACGTTCAGAACCGTGTTTCTATGGCACAGGGTCTGTTGCCTGCCGAAGTAACCAAAGTCGGTGTAACTACTCAGAAACGTCAGAACTCTATGCTGTTGATCTTCTCTCTGTACGATGCAGAAGATAAATATAACATTGAGTTTATTGAAAACTACGCGAAGATCAACCTGATTCCGGAAGTTCAGCGTGTGAAAGGTGTGGGTGATGCCAGTGTGATGGGACTGGATTACTCCATGCGTATCTGGTTGAAACCGGATGTCATGGCACAATATAACCTGGTACCGTCTGATATTTCCGGTGTATTGGCAGAACAGAACATCGAAGCTGCACCCGGACAATTCGGTGAACGTGGTAATCAGACGTTCCAATATACCATCCGTTATAAGGGACGTTTGCAGCAGACGGAGGAATTCGAAGACATCGTTATTAAAGCGTTGCCGAATGGAGAAGTTCTCCGTTTGGGAGATGTTGCCCGTATCGAGCTGGGACGTTTGGCCTATACCTTTAATAATACAGTAAACGGTCATAAGGCTGTAACCTGTATCGTATTCCAGATGGCAGGAACCAATGCAACTGAAACAATCAATAATTTGCTTGATGTTATCAGCAAGGCAGAAAAAAGCTTGCCGGCAGGTTTGAAGATTAACGTTGCACAAAATGCGAATGACTTCTTGTATGCATCTATTCATGAAGTTATCAAAACTTTGATCGAAGCATTTATCCTTGTGTTTATTGTGGTGTATGTCTTCTTGCAGGATATGCGCTCTACTTTGATTCCGGCAATTGCCATCCCGGTTGCCTTGATTGCTACATTCTTTGTTTTGAAGCTGATCGGCTTTAGTGTGAACTTGTTGACATTGTCAGCGATGGTGCTTGCCATTGCGATTGTGGTCGATGATGCCATCGTTGTGGTGGAAGGTGTACATGCGAAGTTGGATCAAGGATATAAATCTTCCCGGGAAGCTTCCATTGATGCCATGAGTGAACTGGGTGGAGCTCTGGTTTCTATTACACTGGTCATGATGTCAGTGTTTATTCCGGTAAGTTTCATGGGTGGTACGGCAGGTACGTTCTATCGTCAGTTTGGTATCACTATGGCTATATCTATTGCATTCTCAGCTTTGAATGCGTTGACTTTGTCTCCGGCTTTGTGTGCCATTTTCTTGAAACCGCATGATTCTGAGCATAAGCCTAAGAAGATGAATATGGTGGATCGTTTCCACGCTTCATTCAATGCAGCTTATGATTCTTTGCTGAAGAGTTACAAGAAACGTGTTGTATTCTTTATCCATAAGAAATGGTTATCAATGGGTCTGGTAGCAGCATCTATTGTTCTGCTTATGTTCTTCATGAAGATTACTCCTACAGGTATGGTTCCTAATGAAGATACAGGTACCATCATGGGTGCAGTGACACTGCCTCCTGGTACTTCACAGGAGCGTGCGATGGAAGTTCTGGCAAAGGTAGATAGCTTGGTTGCCGCAGAGCCTGCTGTTGAATCCCGTACTATTATCTCCGGATATAGTTTTATCGGTGGTCAGGGACCTTCTTACGGTTCTGTCATTATCAAGTTGAAAGACTGGGAAGAGCGTTCCATGATGCAGAACTCTGATATCATTTATGCAACCTTGTTTATGCGTGCACAGAAAGTGATTAAGGATGCACAGGTATTGTTCTTTGCTCCTCCGATGATCCCGGGATATTCTGTATCAAGTGATATTGAGTTGAACATGCAGGATAAGACAGGTGGTAGTCTGGATCACTTCTTTGAAGTTGTAAATAACTATAGAACAGCTTTGGAAGCACGTCCGGAAATTAACTCAGCAAGAACTACTTTCAACCCGAGCTTCCCGCAGTATCAGCTGGATATCGATGCAGCTGCCTGTAAAAAGGCGGGAATCAGCCCGAGCGATATCCTTTCTACCATGCAGGGATATTTCGGTGGTCTGTATGCATCTAACTTCAACCGTTTCGGTAAGATGTATCGTGTAATGATTCAGGCTGAACCCGATGCAACCAAGAATATGGAGTCTTTGAATCGAATCAAGGTTCGCAGTGGTAATGAAATGGCTCCTATTACTCAGTTTGTCAGCATGAAGAAAGTATATGGTCCGGATATCATCAACCGCTTTAACCTGTATACATCAATGAAGGTCATGGTGGCTCCGGCTTCAGGATATACATCAGGTCAGGCTTTGCAGGCTATTGCGGAAGTTGCCAAGGAAAACTTACCGACCGGATTTGGTTATGAATTGGGAGGTATGGCACGTGAAGAGGCTTCTACAAGTGGTAGTACGACAGGTCTTATCTTCGTTCTTTGTTTCGTATTTGTATACCTGTTGTTGAGTGCTCAGTATGAAAGTTACATTCTTCCGTTGGCTGTATTGCTTTCAGTACCGTTTGGTTTGATGGGTAGCTTCATTTTCGTCAATGGTTTCAGTGCCCTGGGAAGCATACCTGCTCTGAAGATGATTATCGGATCTATGTCCAATGACATTTACATGCAGATTGCCTTGATTATGTTGATGGGTCTGTTGGCTAAGAATGCGATTTTGATTGTTGAGTTCGCTCTTGACCGCCGTAAGCAGGGAATGAGTATATCCTGGGCAGCCGTATTGGGTGCTGCAGCTCGTTTGCGACCGATCTTGATGACCTCTCTTGCAATGATCGTCGGTTTGCTTCCGTTGATGTTTGCATTCGGTGTAGGTGCTCACGGTAACCGTACACTGGGATCTTCAGCCATCGGTGGTATGTTGATTGGTATGATTCTGCAGATCTTCATTGTTCCGGTATTGTTTGTAATCTTCCAGTGGTTGCAGGAAAAGGTTAAACCGATGGAATGGGATAGCTTGGACGAATGTGAAGTGGAAGCAGAGATTGAACAGTATTCTCCTACTAAAAAATGATTAGACGAACATGAAGAAACAGATAATAGGAATGATGTGTCTGGCTGCTATGATGAGCAGTTGTCACATTTACAAATCATACGATCGTCCGGAAACGATAGATGCTTCAGGCATCTATCGTGATCCGGCATCAGCAACGGACACGCTGGCTGCTGATACGACCAATATGGGAAATCTGCCATGGAAGGATATTTTCCGCGATGCCAAGTTGCAAGCTTTGATCGAAGAAGGGCTGGCAAATAATGTGGACATGCAGGCAGCAGCTCTTCGTGTACAGGAAGCAAAGGTAATGTTGACATCTGCAAAGTTGTCTTATTTACCTTCCATTAACCTGGCTCCCCAGGGAACAGCTACCAGCATGGATGGCGGCACTTATGTAAAGGCTTATCAGTTGCCGGTTGCAGCAAGCTGGGAACTTGACTTCTTCGGAAAGATTCTGAATACCAAACGTGGCCAGAAAGTGGCATACGAACAAAGCAAGTATTCAGAGCAGGCCGTACGCTCTCAGATTATTTGTGGCATTGCCAATATGTATTACTCTTTGCTGATGCTTGACCGTCAGGTAGAGATTACGACTGAAACAGCTGCTATCTATAAGGAAAATGTCCGTGTCATGGAAGCTATGAAAATAGCCGGTATGACAACTGAAGCTGCCGTTGCCCAGATGCGTGCTGCCAGTCATCAGGTAGAAGCTTCGCTGATGGAGTTGAAACGTCAGGTTCGTGAGACTGAGAACTCTCTGTCTGTTCTGCTGGCAAAAGCTCCGCAGACGATTGACCGCAATACACTGGATGAACAGGTGATGCCGGAAGAACTGGCTGCCGGTGTTCCGATGCAGTTGCTTGAAAACCGTCCGGATGTGAAGATTGCAGAAATGACTCTGGCTTCGGCTTATTATACAACGAACTCAGCACGTGCTGCTTTCTATCCGGGACTGAACATTACGGCTACTGCCGGCTGGACAAACGGTTCAGGTATTTCTGTGGCAAATCCCGGACAGTTCATGCTGCAGGCACTGGCTTCTCTGGCTCAGCCGATTTTCAATCACGGCAAGCTGATTGCTAATTTGAAGGTATCCAAGGCAGAAGAAAAGATTGCCCAGATGAATTACCAGCAGACTATTCTGGAAGCAGGTAAGGAAGTGAGCGATGCTTTGTATCTGTTTGATACGCAGAATAAGAAACTGATCGAAGATCGTGGACAGGTTGAACAGCTGGATAAGGCAGTTACTTATACGAAAGCTTTGTTCCAGAGTGGAGATGCAACTTATCTGGAAATTCTGACCGCCCAGCAGAATCTGTTGAGCGCCCAGTTGAGTGAAGTTTCTGATAATTTCCAGCGCATGCAGGCTGTTATCAATCTGTATAGCGCATTGGGAGGCGGTAGAGAATAAGTAACCTTAAAAATATGTAACTATGATTAGTCCTTTGGCTTATGTAGATCCTTCTGCAAAGATCGGATCCAATGTAACGGTTCATCCGTTTGCCTATATCGACAAGAATGTCGAAATAGGCGATAATAATGTCATTATGCCCTATGCCAGCATTATGAGTGGTGCGCGTATAGGAAACGGAAATACGATTTATCAGGGAGCGGTGATTGCAGCCGTTCCTCAGGATTTTGCGTTTACGGGCGAAGAAACGATCGCACGTATCGGTAATGACAATGTGATTCGTGAGAATGCCGTGATTATTCGTGCCACACATGCCGGACATGAAACAAAGGTGGGTGATGGAAACTTTATCATGACGGGAGCACGTTTGTCGCATGATGTAGAAGTCGGTAACCGCTGTATTATCGGTAACGGCTCTCAGGTATCCGGTAACTGCCGGATTTATGACTGCGCGATTCTGACTTCAAATGTCCTGATGCAGGGTAATACCCGTTTGGGAAGTTACTCCATCGTGCAGGGAGGTTGCCGTTTTATCAAGGATATTCCTCCGTTTATTGTTGCTGCTCACGAGCCGATCGCTTTCTATAGCATCAATACGAAGGTGCTGGAGCATGCCGGTTTCTCAGAAACACTGATCAAACATATTGCTCAGGCTTATCGTATTCTTTACAAGGCCAATACATCGCAGCGCGATGCTTTGCTCCGTATCAAGGAACAGATTCCTAACGGACCGGAGATCGAACAGATCATTGAGTTTGTACAGACTTCTCAGTTGGGAATTATCCATTAATAGCAGGTATGGAGACGTTAAGACGAAAGAGAAATGACAAGAAAAAGCTGAAAGAACAAATTGTGGAAACCGCAATGGAGGCTTTCACAAAGTTGGGAATCCGGTGTGTACGCATGGATGACATCGCTCTTTCCCTTTCCATCTCCAAACGCACTTTGTACGAACTGTTTCGTGACAAGGAAAATCTCTTGCTTGAAGGATTGCGTATGCAACAGCAGCAAGTGAATGAAGCAATGATTGAGGTTACCACCAGGACTGAAAATGTCCTGGAGGTAATCTTTGCTTTTTATAAAAGAAAGTTGTCAGAACTCTGTAACCTGAATCCTCAGTTCTTTCGGGATCTGCGTAAATATCCCAAGGTGTTGGACTATATGCGTGAAGAACGGAAAAAATATGATTCGGCAATTTTGAAGTATTTCAATAGGGGAGTAGAGCAGGGAATCTTCCGTCCTGATATAAATTTTGACATCATCAATCAGGCAATGGTTATGCAGATGGACCTGCTGATCTATTCCGATATGCTCGAGAGTTATCCGCTTGTGGAGATTTATAGCGAGATAACCCTGCTGCATATGAGAGGCATCACGACGCGGAAAGGCTCTGAGATGGTCGATGCTTTTTTATGCCAAATGAAGGAAAAGCAGTTCGTTTAGAACGAAGTCCTCAAAAAACCGCTATCTTTGCATCGTTTTAGCGGTAAATCATGAAAAATAAAATAGTTGCAACGTTTCTTTTGACGCTTCTGGTCGTAGTTGGCCTGGAAGCCATGTATTTTCTTCCCAAGCTGTCGTTGGGAGGAAAACCTTTACGAAGAGTAGATCTGCTGTCAGATGTACGTCCGGATAAGGTCGAACCGGCTCCGCTGGTTGCCGATTCGGATACACTGGTACTTCCGCCTCCGGTACGTCCTGCATTTGTTGATACATGCAAGACGGGGCTGACATGCATTGAAGACTATTCCGATTCGACGAAACGTGGCGGTCTCCGCTTCTTTTATGAAGCATTGCTGCAGAGACAGTCGCTCGGACGTCCTGTCCGCATTGCTTATTTCGGTGACTCTTTCATCGAGGCAGACATCCTGACCTCTGACCTGCGCAATATGTTGCAGAAACGTTTTGGCGGATGCGGGGTAGGATATGTGCAGGTGACTTCCCGTATCTCCGGTTACCGTCCCACGGTAGGGCATTCTTTCTCGGGATGGAACAGCCATTTCACGACTGATTCCATTGGCTTTGACCGCTCCCGTCAGGATATTTCCAACTCTTATTCACAGGCTTCTGCTGGAGCTTCTGTCACCTTGAAGGGGCAGCGCAAGTATACTTCCCTGCTGGATACCTGCCAGGTATCTACTTTCTATCTGCTGGCTCCCGATTCAGTGGTCTTGTCAGCTGAGGTAAACGGCCGGGAACCGGTGACTTATGCTCTGGCTGGTGACAGTGCATTACAGGCCGTTTCCGTCAGAGGTAATATCGGAAGTGTTCGCTGGAAAGTGTTGAAGTCGGCTCCGAATGCACTGTTTTATGGAGTGACGATGGATCCCGAGAGCGGAATCGTGGTCGATAATTTCAGTACGAGAGGCAGCAGCGGTCAGCAGCTGGGAAACATTCCGATGAAAATCTTGAGAGATTACAACCGTCTGCGTCCGTATGATCTGATTGTTCTTCAGTATGGACTGAATGTCGCTTTCGAAGGCGGAGTGAACTATTCTTATTATAAGAATCCGATGATTAAAGTGGTAGAACACCTGAGAAAAGCCTTTCCTCAGGCTTCGATTCTGATTGTCGGAGTGGGCGACCGTGAACATCGTGATGAAGACGGCAACTTGCGCACCATGCCGGGCGTGAAGAATCTGATCCGTTATCAGCAGGCCCTGGCCGCTGAAACACACACGGCCTTCTGGAACATGTATGAAGCAATGGGAGGAGAGGGAAGTATCGTTGATATGGTAAACAGCAAGCCTTCCATGGCCAATTATGATTATACGCACATTAATTTCCGGGGTGGCAAGCATCTGGCAGGCATCCTGTTTGAAACCCTGATGTACGGTATGGAGCAATATGAGAAACGCAAAGCCTATGAAACTGAGTAGTACCGGGATATGGAAGCTTTTCTGGATTGTCCTGCTGTGTCTGCCGGGCTGGAAGGAGATGCATGCACAAGATCCGCTTCCGGAGCAGCCGCCGCATGACAAGAATTCGGGGCCGGTGTATTCCAGCAGTGAGATGCAGAAGCTGATGCGTTTTGTGGAGGTCGAAGACCCCATGCCGGCATCGTTCAAGAATACACAGGAGAACCGGATTGATGATCCCACCGGTTCACTGAACGCGTTCTGGGAATCCCTGCAACGGCTGGACCGTCCTGTGCGGATTGTACACATCGGTGATTCGCACGTGCGAGGGCATGTTTTCCCTTATATTATGCGCAAGGCACTGGAAGCCGATTTCGGAAGTGAGGCTGTGGTTGATCAGCCGGTGACTTACCGTTCTTCGGGACTGGCTCAGGAAACGGGTGTTTCGGGCATCGTTTACCACATCATGGGCATAAACGGAGCGACATGTGCTTCTTTCTCTACCCCTGAAAATCTGCACGCTGTGGCGGGACTGGATCCCGATCTGATCATCGTGTCGTTTGGAACCAACGAGGCTCATGGAAGAAACTATTCTGCCGAAGAACACAGACGGCAGCTTACCGGCTTTTTTTACGGAACTGAAAAACCGCTGTCCGCATGCTGCTTTTCTGCTGACCACTCCTCCGGGAGCTTATATGCGCAGCGGAAGACGGGGAAAAACCATCAACACCCGTACTCCCCGTGTGGTGGAAACGGAGAAACGTTTTGCCGCAGACAACGGGCTGGCACTCTGGGATCTTTATGACATTGCCGGAGGACAGGAACGGGCTTGCCGCAACTGGACGGCTGCTAATATGTTCCAGCGTGACCGGATTCATTTCACGCAAGAGGGTTATGTTTTGCAAGGATTATTATTACATGAAGCATTTATAAAGGCATACAACGATTATGTGGCAACTAAACTGGACTGATACAACTTTGATTGACTGGCACAAACTGGCTGAAGTGCTGACTTATGATCCCCGGCAGCCGATGATTTTCAGCAGCGGAGTATTTCTGTTGCTCTTTCTGGGATTCAGCTTTGTCTATATGCTTTTGCAGAAACGGACAACGGCCCGTCTGCTGTTCGTCACACTGTTCTCTTATTATTTCTATTATAAGAGCAGCGGTGTTTATTTCTTTCTGCTGGGTACTGTAACGGTAACCGACTTCTGGCTGGCTCACGTCATGGACCGCACCCAGTCGCCGCTGAAGCGGAAAGGGCTTGTGGCAACCAGTCTGCTGGTCAACCTCGGTCTGCTCTGTTATTTCAAGTATACCAATTTCTTCTATGAGATGCTGGCTCCCTTGTGGGGAGGCGAATTCCATCCGCTGGACATATTCCTGCCGGTGGGCATTTCGTTCTTTACATTCCAGTCACTCAGTTATACCATTGATGTCTATCGTCGCGATCTCCGTCCGCTGGACAGTCTGCTGGACTATGCTTTTTATGTATCGTTCTTTCCGCAGCTTGTGGCCGGACCGATTGTGCGGGCCCGTGACTTTATTCCCCAGATCCGCCGTCCGCTCTACGTCAGTTCCGAGATGTTCGGACAGGGAATTTTCCTGATCGTCAGCGGTCTGTTCAAGAAAGCTGTGATTTCCGACTACATCAGTGTCAATTTCGTAGAACGAATCTTCGACAATCCCGGCCTGTATTCCGGTGTTGAAAACCTTTTCGGCGTTTATGGATATGCCCTGCAGATCTATTGCGATTTCTCCGGATACAGTGACATGGCTATCGGTATCGCCCTTCTGCTGGGATTCCGCTTCCCGATCAACTTCAATTCGCCCTATAAGTCTGACAGTGTGACCGACTTCTGGCACCGCTGGCATATCTCGCTTTCAACCTGGTTGCGCGACTACCTTTATATTTCGCTGGGAGGTAACCGCAAAGGGAAATTCCGTACCTATGTCAATCTGATTCTGACCATGCTGCTGGGCGGACTCTGGCATGGTGCTTCGTGGAACTTCATTGTGTGGGGAGGACTTCATGGCGTGGCACTGGCCGTTCATAAGTTCTTCCGCAGTCTGCTGAAGCGTCCCAAGACGTACCGCAGTACGGGAATCCGCCGCTTCTTTGCGGTACTGATCACTTTCCATTTCGTATGCTTCTGCTGGATTTTCTTCCGCAATACCACATTCGAGGCTTCGCTGACAATGATCCGTCAGATCGGTACAGCCTTCCATCCGGAAGTATTCGTACAGCTCGTCACGGGCTACTGGAAAGTCTTTGCACTGATGGGAGTGGGCTATCTGCTTCACTGGTGTCCCGACCGCTGGCAGGATGCCTGCGGACGTCTGGTGGTCCGTACTCCGCTGGTCGGTCAGGCTCTTCTGCTCATTGCACTGATCTGGCTGGTCATTCAGGTAAAGAGCAGCGACATTCAGCCGTTTATTTATTTCCAGTTCTGATTTTCAATGGTTTCGGCGGCTCAGAAAAACGTCCCGACATTTTATCTGATTCGCCGAATTCTTTTTCTGTAAACGCCGAAACGTTTTTTTAAAAAGCCCGAGGGTTTTGCTGCACTATCCCGCAAGCTTCTGAAAAGCGCTGTCCGGATGCTTCTGCACGATGGAGCAGTGGTGACCGCACAATGCCTCTGCAACGACCGCACGATTGAGCCCCAACGACCGCACGATCGGGCTTCAACGACCGCATAATCCGGCCCCAACGACCGCACGATTTCCGGCCGTCATGCGGACAGAAAAACGGATGACCCCGGTTCCCCTTGCCCGAAGGCAGAAAGAGACTGAGGTCATCCGTCAGAAGAGCTTCCGTATCAGGAAGTTCCCGAAGAGAAACCGGCTGTCTGATTACCGGTTCTTATACATATTCTCGTAATAATTCTGATAGTCACCGCTTGTTACGCTGTTCACCCATTCCTGATTGTTCAGATACCAGATGATGGTCTTCACGATACCGTCTTCGAACTTGGTTTCCGGATACCAGCCCAGTTCGTTGGTAATCTTTGTCGGGTCGATGGCATAACGCTGGTCGTGTCCCAGACGGTCTTTGACGAAAGTGATCAGTGAATCGTTGATCCAGTCGATACTGATATTGCCGTTGGCATCCAGTTCCTTTTTCTTCAGCACCTTGCGGTAAGCAGGTTCTTCCGTCATCAGTCGCCGGATGGTCTCGATGGTCAGTTTCACGATCTCGATGTTCTGTTTTTCGTTGTGTCCGCCCACGTTGTAGATTTCTCCGTTGCGTCCTTTGCGTACCACCAGATCGATGGCTTTGCAGTGATCTTCCACATACAGCCAGTCGCGGACATTCGATCCGTTGCCATATACGGGGAGACGCTTGCCTTCAAGGATATTCTTGATGATCAGCGGAATCAGTTTTTCGGGGAAATGATAGGGGCCGTAGTTGTTCGAACAGCGTGTGATGGTTACCGGCATCTTGTACGTATCGCGGTAAGCGGTAACGATAAGGTCTGCACTGGTCTTGGATGCGCTGTACGGACTGTGCGGGCAGAGAGGGGTTTCTTCGGTGAAGTAACCTTCAGGGCCCAGTGAGCCATATACTTCATCGGTGGAAACCTGATGGAAACGGACATCCTTTCTCCAGGTAGGATAGCCGAACTCATCTTTTCCTGTTACCCAGGCACGGCGGGCTGCGTCCAGCAGGTTTTGTGTACCCAGAATGTTAGTTTGCAGGAAAAGCTGCGGGTTGTCGATGCTGCGGTCCACATGGCTTTCGGCTGCGAAGTTCACGATATAGTCGAACTTGTAATCCGCGAACAGCTGATCGGCCAGACTGCGGTCGCAAATATTACCTTTTACGAAGTAGCAGCGTTCGTTGTCGATATCTTTGGAGATAGTGGCCAGATTGCCTGCATACGTCAGGGCGTCAAGCACTACTACCCGGATGTCGTCGTGTTTGGCCAGGATGTATTTCAGATAATTGGCACCGATAAATCCGGCTGCTCCTGTGACTAGATAAGTTTTCATATTTGTTTGTTCTGTTTTGCCTGCAAATTTCGGAAAGATTTTCTGAAGCGACAAGCATTTTTTTTAGTTTTTACTTGTTGAGTTCTATAACCTCCAGGTCTGAAAATTTTCCGTTCTCAATAGTGAAACGGATCAGGGTACGTACCTGGTGAAAGCCATATTTTCCTGCTGCCCCCGGATTGATGTGCAGCAGTCCCAGCCGGTTGTCATATTTTACTTTCAGGATATGGGAATGTCCGCTGATGAAAAGGGTTGGGGGATTGGTGCGCAGAAGGTCGCGTACCGAGGGATCGTAACGTCCGGGATAGCCTCCGATATGCTTCATCAGTACGTCGGCTCCTTCGATGGTGAAGCGTTGTATTTCGGGAAAGCGCAGGCGGAGATCCTGTCCGTCAATGTTTCCGTAGACGGCTCTCAGCGGGCGGAAAGCCTGCAGCCGTTCTGCGATGTCGGGTGAGCCGATGTCTCCGGCGTGCCAGATTTCGTCGCATGGCTCGAAATAATTCAGATAACGTTCATCCCAGTATCCGTGGGTGTCTGACAAAAGTCCGATTCTTATCATGTTTTTCTTTGTTTTCTCGGACAAAGATACTATTTTTGAGGAAACCTTGGAACGTGAAAGTATATGGAAAACCTATACAGATATTTCGACCGCGACATCAGCTGGCTTTCGTTCAACTATCGCGTGTTGCTTGAGGCAGACAATGATTCGCTTCCCCTTTATGAGCGGATCAATTTCATTGCCATTTATTCGTCAAACCTGGAAGAGTTCTATAAAGTACGTGTGGCAGAACATAAGGCTGTGGCTTCGGGAGGCAAGAGCGACGGTATGTCGGTTGATGAGGCCCGCCGCCTGATTCATGAAATCAAGGAGCGTGTGAATGCCCAGCTGGACGACCGCGTGCGGATTTACGAACAGAAGATTCTGCCTGCCCTCCGGGCCAATCATATTATCTTTTATCAGGGCCGTCAGGAGGTGGAGCCTTTCCATAAAGAGTTTATATCCCGTTTCTTCCGTGAGGAACTTTTCCCATATCTACAGCCTGTCAAAGTGGAACAGGGAAAGGTGCGTATGTTTCTGCGTGACAAACGCTTTTATCTGGCTGTCCGGTTGCGCAGCCGTGACACGGGAGAAAGGGCGTTTTATATTCTGAAGATCCCCCACAGCAAAGTCCCCCGTTTTGTGGTACTTCCGCCGAAGGACGGCAATTATTACCTGATGTTTCTGGAAGACATCATCAAGATGAATCTGCATGAAATATTTACAGGCTACGAGGAGGAATGCAGCTATTGCTGTAAGATTTCGCGCGATGCCGATGTATTTGTTGATGATGTTCCTCCTGAAAATATGGTGGAACAGCTGAAGGAGAAGGTCAAGAAACGCAAGATCGGAGCGATCTGCCGTTTTGTGTATGACCGCAAGATGCCGGACGATTTTCTGGACTTTCTGGTGGAAGCGTTCGGAATCAACCGCGAGGAACTGGTTCCGGGTGACAAACACCTGAATCTGGAAGATCTTTCTTCGCTTCCTAACCCCAGCCCGGTCAATCTTTCTTTGTCGAAGCCGGCTCCCATGCGCCTGCCGGGGCTTGACGGAAAGCATTTCATGTATCGCCGCATTGCTCAGCGGGATCTGCTGCTTTATTACCCTTATTACAGTTTCGATCATTTCATCCGTTTCCTTTATGAAGCGGTACACGATTCTCAGTGCCGTGAGATTATGATTACGCAATACCGCGTGGCCGAGCATTCGGAGGTGATCGGTGCACTGATTGCCGCAGCGCAGAACGGAAAGCGCGTGACGGTATTTGTGGAACTGAAGGCCCGCTTTGATGAGGAGAACAACCTGGCAACCGCCGAACTGATGCGCAAGGCCGGCATTCATATTATCTTCAGTATTCCGGGGCTGAAGGTGCATGCAAAGGTGGCATTGGTGCTTCGAGCCGACAGAAACGGAAAGCCTTTGCGCAGCTATGCTTATGTAAGCACGGGTAATTTCAATGAGAAGACAGCCAGGATTTATTCGGATATTGCACTCTTCACTTGCAATCCGGCCATTGTGGAAGACATGCGTACGCTGTTTGGTGTCTTGAAACGGGAAGTGGAAACTCCGGTGTTCAAGCGTCTGCTGGTGGCCCGCTTCAACCTGCTGCCGGAACTTCGCCGCATGATCCATCATGAAATTCAGCTGGCACGCAGTGGCAAAGAAGGACGCATAATCTTGAAGATGAATGCTCTGCAGGATGAAGCCATGATTGATGAACTTTACCGGGCAAGCGAAGCCGGGGTCAGATTGACCTGATAGTGCGCGGTATCTGCTGCCTGATTCCGGGTGAATCATTCAGCCGGAATATCCGGGTGACACGTATTGTGGACAGTTTCCTGGAACATGCACGCGTGTGGTATTTCGGTAACGGAGGAAATCCGAAACTTTTCCTGGGTTCTCCTGACTGGATGAAGCGGAATCTGTACCGGCGCATTGAGGCTGTGACACCTGTAACGGACAAGCGGCTGAAGCAGGAACTGACGGACATGCTTCAACTGCAACTTCGGGCGGACTGGAATGCCTGCTGGGTAGATAATCAGTTGAATAATGTTTTCAAGCGGCCGGGACATGAAGGAAGTATCCGTGCCCAATATGAATTTTACCGTTATCTGCAGGAACGTTACATGAAGCCGGGTGTGGAAAATGGGGATTCCACAGCTCCGGTTGTGTAATATTTCCACAATGTACAGGTGGAGGCTTATTCTTAACTGATTAATAATCAGATATCTTTTGCAAGGAACATATTTGGCATGCCCCTTGCATCATTCATAACGATAGGTTTTAATAATTAAAAGTTCAAGTGTTATGAAAAAGGTATTAGTTTTATTCTTAGGTATGGTAATGAGTGCTTCAATGATGTGGGCAGACAATGCTCCCAAGAAAGTGGAAAAATCAACAGAAGATAAACCGCAGACGGTATATGTGGAAGTTTATCTGAATGATTTGTCAGGGGAAGTACTCGACCGGCTGGCACAGGAAGGTGCTCTGCTGAAACAGGCTTTTATGACTTATAGTCCGGATGGCAGCCGTCTCTATAAAGTGATTGTTTTGTCAAGTGATCTGAAAGAAAAAGTAATGTATCTGACGGAAGATGGAAGAGTGGTCGGTTGACAGACTCCGTCATTCCCGACAGAGAATTGTGCCGGAAAGCACCACAGGACCGGAATCACCTTTGAAAAGTTTATGGTTTTTGGATGATTGATTGAAAATGATTCCGGTCCCTGTGTTTGCTGAAAGCAGTGTAATATTTAGTCCAGATGGAGTTTTAATTTGACAAAGTTCTTGATAAACTCCACGGTTCCGTCAATTCCCAACACTGAGGAATCAATACACAGATGATAGGTGGCAGCTGCTCCCCATGTCTTGTAACTGTAATAATTATAATAGGAGGAGCGTTTCTTGTCAGCCTTTTCCATCAGTTCTTCTGCATCCTCGCTGCTGATGTTGTGAAGCTTCATCAGACGTTCGATTCGTGCTTCCGGTGAGGCCGATACGAATACGTTGGCACATCGCGGGTGGTCACGCAGGATATAGTCTGCACATCGTCCTACAAACAGGCAGGACTGTTTCTCTGCCAGATGGCGTATGACATCACTCTGTATTTTAAACAGCGAATCATTGCTCAGGTATGAATTATAGGGATAGGCTCCTTCTGTGATAAAAGGAAAACGGGATCCGAACAGTCCTCCCAATATGCTTTGTGAGGCTTTTTCGTCCGCCTTCTCAAAAAAGCTCTCTGCACAGTCCGCTTTCTTCGGAAGCCAGATTAATCAGTTCCTTGTCATAAAAGGCAATGCCCAGCTGCTGAGCCAGCTTTTCTCCGATTTCTTTTCCGCCGCTTCCTAGCTGACGTCCCAGATTAATGACATAATGTTCACTCATAGATGTATCTTGTTTGGTTCTGTCGGAACAAAAATAAAAATTTTATTTAAGCTTCGCAAATAAAAAAGATACTTCTTGAGACTTATTGCTGTTGGGCTGCGTGATGGCGCTTGAAGGTCTGGAACTGTTTATAGAGCATTACTCCCGCAATCAGACTGGCAAGTGCATCTGAAATCGGCATGCTGAACCAGATTCCCTTGGCTCCCCAGAAAAGAGGAAGAATGAGCAGGCAGGGAATCAGGATAAGTACCTGACGGCTTAAAGACAGGATAATGGCTTTCTTGGCCATTCCGATGCTCTGGAAGAAGTTGGAAGTTACCATCTGGAAGCCGATAATGGGAAAGAACATGACGACTACCCGGAGTCCGTCGGCTGATAAATCGATCAGATGACGGTCGGTAGTGAAGGCTGAAACGGCCAGTTCCGGAATAAGTTCTCCGACCAGAAAGCCCGAGGTTGTGACAATCGTGGCAGCTATAACCGTGAGTTGCATGACCCGGTTGACCCGGTGATACTGCTGGGCGCCGAAGTTATAGCCGGCAATGGGCTGCATACCCTGGTTCAGTCCCATCACAATCATGACGAAGAGATACACGATGCGGTTAACGATACCGAAGGCACCGATGGCCAGGTCACCGTCATACAGTTTAAGGCCTTTATTGATCAGGATGACAATAAAGCAGGAAGCCATGTTCATCAGGAACGGAGCCATACCGATGCCGATGATATTTTCTACCAGTACGCCTTTGAGACGGTAAATGCCTTTTTGAAAGTGCAGAAGCTCTTCCTTGTTGCAGAAGATGCGGATGAGCCAGCAGAGTGAAATGATCTGTGCCAGAATGGTTGCTACGGCGGCTCCCCGGATTCCCATATCGAAGGTGTAGATGAAAAGCGGGTCGAGTATCGTGTTGATGACAACTGTCAGAATGGTAGCGATCATGGCTTTTTGCGGATGACCGGCTGAACGGAGTACAGAATTCAGCCCCAGGTACATGTGAGTGACTACATTTCCCAGCAAAATCGTGATCATATAGTCGCGTGCATAAGGTATAGTGGCCTCGCTGGCTCCGAAGAAATAAAGGATCGGGTCCAGAAAGAGCAGGGTGATGACGGTAAATATCACTCCAATGATAACGTTGAGCGAAACTACATTTCCCAGGATCTGCTGGGCCGTGAGGTAGTCTTTCTGTCCCAGCTTGACTGAAATTAAAGTGGAAGCTCCTACGCCGACCAGTGAACCAAAGGCTGCAGCCAGGTTCATGAGCGGAAAGGTAATAGCCAGACCGGAAATAGCCAGAGGACCAACTCCGTGACCGATAAAAATACTGTCCACCATGTTGTAGAGAGAAGAAGCCGTCATGGCGATGATGGCCGGTACGGCATATTGTACCAATAGTTTTCTGATGTTCTCTGTTCCTAATTCCGCAGCATTTCCTTTTTGTGCCATAATATTCTTTAATTCTTGCTTTTAAGTCTTCCGTTATCCTAAAAATATTGCTGCAAAGGTACGCAATTTTTTCTGCATTCGGGAAAAGTTTGTCTATCTTTGTCGCCTGAAAAATAAATAGGATCAAGATTGATCGGATTGGTGAAAGTTTAAAAACAGTATGATGATGAATTGCGTTAAATTGGGAGTTTTGGCAGGTTTGTTGCTGGGAAGTCTGGCTTTGCCTGCGCAGAAAAGTTATAAATTCCGGGTGCAGCTGACAGACAAGCAGTCTACAACCTATTCGCTGGATAAGCCTGAAGAGTTCCTTTCTGAACGGGCTGTGCAGCGCAGAGTGCGGCAGGGGATTGCGGTTGATTCTACGGACTTGCCTGTATGCCGGGAGTATATTGAAAGACTGGAAGCCTGTGGAGCCCGCTTCCTTTCAGCCAGCAAATGGAATAATACCGTACTGATGCAGGCTGAAGATGAAAATATGGCCGGCCGTTTCCGTCAGCTTTCCTTTGTAAAGGAGGTAAAGAAAGTATGGACTTCTCCTGATTCGATACCTGCACGGGATAAGGACCGGAAGAAACAGGTCAGAAATAAATGGAACCGGACGGATGATTTTTATGGAGCAGGTGCGGAACAGATCCGGATGCATCATGGCGACAGTCTGCATCTGGCCGGATTCAAGGGGAAAGGCATGCAGATTGCGGTTATTGATGCCGGTTTCTTCAATGTGGACGAAATCAGGTTTTTCCGGAAAATGAATCTGCTTGGAGTCCGTGATTTTGTGAATCCGGCTTCGGATATTTATGAAGAGCACAGTCATGGCTTGTCTGTTCTTTCCTGTATGGCGACCAATGAACCTCATGTAATGGTCGGTACGGCTCCGGAAGCAGCTTACTGGTTGCTCCGCAGCGAAGACAATGATACGGAACAGCCTGTAGAGGAGGACAACTGGGCAGCAGCCATAGAGTTTGCCGACAGTGTTGGAGTGGATGTCGTGAACACTTCTTTGGGATATTATGCTTTTGATGATTCAACGTTCAATTATCGTTACCGGGATCTGGATGGACGGACTTCACTGATGACCTTATCGGCTGCACATGCTGCGGACAAAGGAATGCTGGTGGTATGCAGTGCCGGAAATTCAGGAGCAGGAACATGGAAAAAGATTACTCCTCCGGCTGATGCGGAAAATGTGATTACTGTAGGAGCTATTGACCGGAAAGGAATGAATGCCACTTTCTCTTCTTTGGGATATACTGCCGATGGAAGAGTAAAACCGGATGTTATGGCAGTAGGTCTGAGATCGAGTGTCGTTGGAACAGATGGTGGAGTATCCTTTGCAAATGGAACCTCTTTTGCTTCTCCGATCTTCTGTGGTCTGGCAGCATGTTTGTGGCAAGCTTGTCCCTGGCTGTCTGTCCGTCAGTTGATTGAGGTCATTCATCAGTCAGGCGACCGGGCGCAATATCCGGACAATATTTTCGGTTATGGTGTGTCGGATGTCTGGAAGGCTTATCATCTGGGCCTGAAATTGAAAGACAAGAAATAAATTCACCATGCAACAGTTGGCATTATCGTTGGTTGAACTGAATGGACTGGTACGCCAGAGCATTCGGACTTGTCTGCCTGATGAATATTGGGTACAGGCAGAACTGAGTGATGTGCGGGCCAATTATTCAGGACACTGTTATCTGGAGTTTGTGCAGAAGGACCCGAAGAGCAATGCGCTTCTGGCGAAGGCCAGAGGGATTATCTGGAGTAATGTCTATATGCGGTTGAGGCCTTATTTTGAGCGTGAAACCGGTCAGGCGTTTGTCTCCGGAATCAAAGTGCTGGTGAAGGTTACGGTTGATTTTCATGAACTTTACGGCTATTCTCTGACTGTAGTGGATATTGATCCTACTTATACTTTGGGAGACATGGCCCGTCGTCGGCGGGAGATTCTGAAGCGTCTGGAGGACGAAGGAGTGCTGACGTTGAATAAGGAACTGGATTTTCCGTATCTGACGCAGCGGATTGCCGTTATTTCTTCGGCAACGGCTGCCGGTTATGGGGACTTCTGCAATCAGTTGTTCCATAATGCATGGGGCTTTGTCTTTTATGTCCGTTTGTTCCCGGCTATCATGCAGGGAGACAAGGTGGAAGAGACCATTATCCGTACTTTGGAGCAGATCTATCAGGAAATAGATCACTGGGATGCCGTGGTTATCATTCGTGGAGGAGGAGCGACATCCGATTTGTCCGGATTCGATACGTATGAACTGGCAGCTCATTGTGCACAGTTTCCGTTACCGGTCATTACGGGAATCGGTCATGAACGGGACGATACGGTGCTCGATATGGTCTCTCATACACGGGTTAAGACTCCGACTGCTGCTGCTGAATTTCTGATATCCCGTATGCGGGAAGTGGCAGAGGAACTGGAAAGTTACAGGGAACAGATCCGTCAGGGAGTGCCGGAACGATTGGAACGGGAAAAGGAACGTCTGGATCGCTGGGTGACCCGGATTCCGGGAAAGGTCCTGATGCGTCTGCAGGCTGAGCAGTTTCGTCAGGAGAATCTGGCCCGGCGAATGCAGATGGCATGGCAGACAAGACTGGTGCATGAGCAATATCGGCTGCAGCTGTCACAGCGTTTGGCACAGGCTGTGACGGCCCGTTTGCAGAAAGAAGAACATCGGCTGGAACTGCTGGAACAGCAGGTTAAGGCTGCTTCACCGGAGGTGTTGCTGAAAAAAGGATATAGTATTACCTTGAAGAACGGCAAGGCTGTGACGGATGCGTCTGAGCTGCAACCGGGTGATGAGGTACAGACACGACTGGCAAAAGGAACAGTCAACAGCAGAATTTTAAAAATCGAAAATTAAAGATATGGCAGCAAAGAAAGAAACTTATGCGGAGGCTATCAAACGTCTGGAAGGAATTGTAGCCCGGATTGAAAGCAATGAACTGGATATTGACCAGTTGGGTGAGAATCTGAAAGAAGCACAGAAACTGATTGCTTTTGCCGTGACAAGTTGTATAAGGCAGATACCGAAATCAAAAAGATGCTGAATGCGGATACGGAAGCCGAAGCAAAATGAAAAAACAAACAATAAAGTTGGAAAATGTAAATATAAACCGTACTTTTGCTTGCAACATTTATAAAGGATAAACATTAAATTAAATATAATGAAAGAAATTGATTGGGCTAATCTGTCATTTGGCTATATGAAGACAGATTACAACGTCCGTTGTTATTATCGCGACGGAAAGTGGGGTGAACTGGAACTTTGTTCAGAAGAAACATTGAATATTCACATGGCAGCAACTTGCTTGCATTATGGTCAGGAAGCTTTTGAAGGCTTGAAGGCTTATCGTGGAAAAGATGGCAAGATCCGTATTTTCCGTCCGGATGCAAATGCAGAACGTTTGCAAAGTACATGTCGTGGAATTTTGATGCCGGAGTTGCCGACTGAGAAATTCTGTGAGGCTATGAAAATGGTTGTCAAGGCGAATGAACGGTTTATTCCTCCTTATGAAAGTGGAGCAGCCTTGTATATCCGTCCTTTGCTGATCGGAACAGGAGCTCAGGTAGGTGTTCATCCGGCTAGCGAATATATGTTTGTTGTTTTTGTTACTCCGGTAGGCCCGTACTTTAAAGGTGGATTTGCAACCAATCCTTATGTGATTATCCGTCAGTTTGACCGTGCTGCTCCGTTGGGTACAGGTACTTATAAAGTAGGTGGAAACTATGCAGCCAGCTTGCGGGCAAATAAGATGGCTCATGATGCAGGATATGCTAGCGAATTCTATTTGGATGCAAAAGAAAAGAAATACATTGATGAATGTGGTGCAGCCAATTTCTTTGGTATCAAGGATAATACCTATGTCACACCTCTGTCAACGTCTATTCTTCCGTCTATCACAAACCGCAGTTTGATGCAGCTAGCGGAAGATATGGGATTGAAAGTAGAGCGCCGTCCGATTCCGGAAGAAGAACTGTCTACTTTCGAAGAGGCTGGTGCTTGTGGTACTGCAGCAGTAATCAGTCCGATTCAGCGTATTGACGATCTGGAAAACAATAAGTCATATGTCATTTCTAAAGATGGAAAGCCCGGACCGATCAGTGAAAAACTGTATAACAAATTGCGTGCAATCCAGTATGGAGATGAACTTGATGTTCATAATTGGGTGATGGTACTTGATTAAAATTTTTATTGAATGATATGTGATGCCTTCTTGAGTTGGTAATGAGACTCAGGAAGGCATTTTTTATTACTGGTAAGGTTTTGTCATTATACTTCCGTTTTATCTGAAATTTCCCGACAGTATAAAGATTTCAGGTGTGTATGGGATCTTTCAGCTGATATCAAACATTTCCGGTTTATATATAGCTTATAGTTCACATAAAGTTTCTTGATTCGTATGGGATTTTTCAGTTGATATAAAGTTTTTCAGTTAATGTGGGATCTGTCGGTTGGTATAAAGTCTTCCCGGTTTATATGGAGTCTGTCGATTCTTATAAAGTTTTATGACTCGCATAGAATCTCTCAACTGATATAAAAGGTTTTCCAGTTAATGTGAAATCTGTCGGTTTGTGTAAGTTTTATCTTCTTGTCTGGTATTTGCTACTGGTA
>ENA-OQBV01000072-OQBV01000072.1-human-gut-metagenome-genome-assembly--contig:-NODE-72-length-53775-cov-5.918506_pt1 | contig 53775 bp, 37 predicted proteins | sample MGYA00242750_ERZ504559 | MGnify/ENA primary metagenome ERZ504559 (study PRJEB26092, sample SAMD00036230) | human gut metagenome | host: Homo sapiens | study: EMG produced TPA metagenomics assembly of... | reverse complement strand
AAGGCGGAGTCGCTAGTAATCGCGGATCAGCAACGCCGCGGTGAATGCGTTCCCGGGCCTTGTACACACCGCCCGTCAAGTCATGAAAGTGGGTAGCACCCGAAGCCGGTGGCCTAACCCTTTGTGGATGGAGCCGTCTAAGGTGAGACTCGTGATTGGGACTAAGTCGTAACAAGGTAGCCGTACCGGAAGGTGCGGCTGGATCACCTCCTTTCTACGGAGTTTTTCAGGACGCCGGTCCGGCGTCCGTCGTGTGGCCCATGCGCCGGGGATGGTTCCCGGGTTCGTGTGGGCGTGCTGGTGTGGAAGAGATCGTTGGCTTCGCGGGTCCTTGGGGCCGGCGGGGAGTGGTATGGGTATGCTTTTGGGTTCCCGGACCGCCACCCGCATCCGTTTTGGGTGCGTGCGGTTTTCCGGATGCCCCTGGCGGGACGCCGTCGGCCTTGCGGGCCGCGGGTCGGGTCCGGTCGGGGTGCGTGGTGGTTTGAGAACTGGATAGTGGACGCGAGCAATGCGATGATGTGATGTCATCGTTTGCTTTATCGCGATTTCGCCAGGCTTCTTTTTTTGGAGTCTGGTTTCGAGATCGATCGTTTTGTGATCATTTTTTACAGTGTGATGATTTGTCGTCTGGCGTTTGAAGCTATCATTAGGGTTTTTCGGGGCGTGTGCCGCCCTGAAGGGCGTATGGTGGATGCCTTGGCAGACAGTACCGATGAAGGACGTTTGAGGATGCGATAAGCCTCGGGGAGCCTCCAACATGGCTTCGATCCGAGGATTTCCGAATGGGGCAACCCGCCGGCCGTCATGGGCCGGCACGGAACCTTGTTGTTCCGGGGGTACGCAGGGAAGTGAAACATCTCAGTACCTGCAGGAAGGGATACTCCGTGAGTAGTGGCGAGCGAAAGCGGATCAGACCAAACCATGGGCGCGTGATACCCGTCGGGGGTTGCGTTCGTGGTGTTGCGGGAGCGTGTGTCCCGGTTCCGACGGACCGGGCGGGAGTCATAAAACGGCTTGCCAGGGGAACAGGCTTGAAGGCCTGGCCGCAGAGGGTGCCAGCCCCGTACCTGGAAGCTTGCCGTCTTCCGATCATGTGTCCCAAGTAGCGCGGGCCTCGTGGAATCCCGTGTGAATCGGCCCCGACCGTGGGGTAAGTCTAAGCATACCTGTCTGACCGATAGCGTACCAGTACCGTGAGGGAAAGGTGAAAAGCACCCCGGGAGGGGAGTGAAAGAGTTCCTGAAACCGTGCGCCTACAATCCGTCGGAGCCTCCTTGTGGGGTGACGGCGTGCCTATCGAAAAATGAGTCTGCGAGTCAGTGGTGCGTGGCGAGGCTAACCCGTGGTGGGGGAGCCGTAGCGAAGGCGAGTCTCAAAAGGCGTTTTGAGTCGCGCGCCCTGGACCCGAAGCGGGATGATCTAGCCCTGGGCAGGTTGAAGCGCGGGTAAGACCGCGTGGAGGACCGAACCCACCTGGGTTGAAAACCGGGGGGATGACCTGGGGCTAGGGGTGAAAGGCCAATCAAATTCCGTGATAGCTGGTTCTCTCCGAAATGCATTTAGGTGCAGCGTCGGTTGATTGCATCGCGGGGGTAGAGCTACTGGATGCTTGCGGGCCCGTATGGGGTACCAATAGCAGCCAAACTCCGAATACCGTGGATGTGTATTCCGGCAGTGAGTCGGCGGGGGATAAGCTCCGTCGTCGAGAGGGAGACAGCCCAGATCGTCGTCTAAGGTCCCGAAGCGTGTGCTAAGTGGGAAAGGATGTGGAGTCGCATAGACAGCCAGGAGGTTGGCTCAGAAGCAGCCATCCTTGAAAGAGTGCGTAACAGCTCACTGGTCTAGTGGTTCCGCGCCGACAATGTAGCGGGGCTCAAGCACACCACCGAAGACGCGGCAGCGGCCTTTGTGGCCGTTGGGTAGGAGAGCGTCCCGCGTGGGGCGAAGCGGCCGGGGAACCGTGCCGTGGACCGCGCGGGAGTGAGAATGCAGACATGAGTAGCGAGAGACGGGTGAGGATCCCGTCCGCTGGATGACCAAGGGTTCCGGGGCCACGTTCGTCGTCCCCGGGTGAGTCGGGTCCTAAGGCGAGGCCGACAGGCGTAGTCGAATGGATGAACGGGTGGATATTCCCGTACCGGCGGCGTACCGTAAGAGCCGAACGGATGAGTACTAACCTCCGGTCGTGTGGCGTCGTTCCCTTCGGGGTTCGGGGCGCGTGGCTGTTGGGAGCGTAGTCCTGGTAGGCTAGCGCACAGGGGTGACACGGAATGGGAGCCGGCCGCGGAGGTGGTTTTCCGTGGTCAAGCACGCAGCCCGTCCCATAGGCAAATCCGTGGGACGCATAGGGTGAGGTGTGATGATGGGCGTCTTTTATGGCGCGATATCCGGTGGTCCAGGCCGTCGAGAAAAGCCTCGGCGCGAGGGGCGTCGCCGCCCGTACCCCAAACCGACACTGGTGGTCAGGTAGAGAATACCAAGGCGATCGAGCGAATCCTGGTCAAGGAACTCGGCAAATCACTCCCGTGCCTTCGGTATAAGGGAGACCCCCGGGCGTGAAGAGGCTTGCCCTCGGAGCGTTGGGGGGTGGCACAGACCAGGGGGTAGCGACTGTTTACCAAAAACACAGGTGCATGCGAAGGCGCAAGCCGCTGTATATGCACTGACGCCTGCCCGGTGCCGGAAGGTTAAGAGGATCCGTCAGCCCCTTTTGGGGTGAAGCGGTGAATTCAAGCCCCGGTAAACGGCGGTGGTAACTATAACCATCCTAAGGTAGCGAAATTCCTTGTCGGGTAAGTTCCGACCTGCACGAATGGCGTAACGACTTCCCCACTGTCTCGACCAGGAGCTCGGCGAAATTGCAGTACGAGTAAAGATGCTCGTTAAGCGCAGAAGGACGAAAAGACCCCGGGACCTTTACTATACCTTGGTATTGGCGTTAGGCGCGGATTGTGTAGCATAGGCGGGAGGCTTCGAAGCATGGGCGCCAGCCCGTGTGGAGCCGCAAGGTGAAATACCGCTCTGTTCTCGTTTGACGTCTAACCTCGAACAGTCATCCTGTTCAGGGACAGTGCCTGGCGGGTAGTTTAACTGGGGCGGTTGCCTCCCAAAGAGTAACGGAGGCGCTCAAAGGTCCGCTCAGCCCGGTTGGCAATCGGGTTTCGAGTGTAATCGCACAAGCGGGCTTGACTGCGAGAACGACGGTTCGGGCAGGGACGAAAGTCGGAGATAGTGATCCGGTGCCGGCGCACGGGCGCGGCATCGCTCAACGGATAAAAGGTACCCCGGGGATAACAGGCTGATCATTCCCAAGAGTCCATATCGACGGGATGGTTTGGCACCTCGATGTCGGCTCGTCGCATCCTGGGGCTGGAGCAGGTCCCAAGGGTTCGGCTGTTCGCCGATTAAAGCGGCACGCGAGCTGGGTTCAGAACGTCGTGAGACAGTTTGGTCTCTATCCTCTGCGCTCGTTGGAATCCTGAGGAGGCCTGCCCATAGTACGAGAGGACCTGGGTGGACGGACCTCTGGTATGCCGGTTGTCGCGCCAGCGGCATGGCCGGTTGGCTACGTTCGGGAGGGATAACCGCTGAAAGCATCTAAGCGGGAAGCCTGCTCCAAGATTAGGATTCCTTGACGCTCCCCGGAGCGCCTGTAGCCCGCATGTTGAACACGTGTTCGATAGGCCGGAGGTGGAAGCCCCGCGAGGGGTGGAGCCGACCGGTACTAACGGGCGAACGCGGCACACTTTTTCCGACCCGCTTGTTGGGTCGGGTCTCGTCCTGTGGTGGTTTCTTTCGTTGGATGGCAAGGAGCATTGTTTCTTGTGGTCACGATGACGATACCGGTGAAGCGTTTGGTTGTTCGCGTCCGTTGTCCGGTTCCCGGACCGCCACGATCGGAATCGTGGCATGGTTCCGGTTCTGCCGGCCGATCCCTTGGTGGGTTGGCCGTTATATTGGTTTTGCGGTGGTCATGGCCCAGGTGAGACGCCCGGTCCCTTTCCGAACCCGGAAGCTAAGGCCTGGTCGCGGCGATGGTACTGCACTCGAGAGGGTGTGGGAGAGTAGCACGCCGCCGCATTCAACTTACGGACCTTCTGGTCGAGCCCCATCGGGGTTCCCGGAAGGTCCTTTTTTTTTATTTCCCGCGGCGCGCGGGAGGCTCCCAATCCACGGCCTATAGGAACTTTTGTGGTGCTTTAGACTGGTTTTCGTTGTCAGTCGGTGGTGTTGGGGTATCGCGTGGTGGTGTGGAATTCGTTCCAGTCGATGCCGGTCCCGTATGCGGGCGCGACGCTGTCGTCCGGTTCGGGCGTCGTTGCCTTTTCGCCCTTCCGCAGGGCGTCGGGGATGAATGACTCCGGTCGTGGGTGCGCGGTCTTCATGTAGCATACCCATTCGCACGCGCGGCGCATGTGCTCCTCGGGCAGCCCGCGATGGTTGCGCAATACGTCCTTGACGACCGAGTTGACGCCGCCCTCCAGCCGGTTCGTGGTGCGCGCCACCGGACCGCCCTTCAGCAGTTCCGGCTCGAGATAGGCGAACAGCCTGCCCTCGCGGAACAGCCTCTCCAGCCGCCGGTAGCAGCGCCGCAGCTCCTCGTGCGTCCACCACCACCGGTGCCTCGACGCCTTGGGGTTGGACGGGTCGTCGCGCGCGTAGGTGCGTTCGGCGATGAAGTCCTTCCACCGTTCGTGCCATGCGTTGAGGGCCTCGCCCCACCTGACGGCCTGCCCGGCCGTCTCGACCGAGGTGAGCCTGTCGGACAGCCTCTTCAGCTCGCGGCCGGCCTGGAGCCTGGGCCTGGACGTCAGGTCCGTCCTCGTGTTGCGCTGCACGTGCACCAGGCAGCGCTGGATCCTCGTTCCCGGCCACGCCTGCGTGCACGCCGCCTCCGCGCCGCGCAGCCCGTCGGTGATGAGCACGTCCGGCGCGGGAAGCCGGGAGAACAGGGCCAGGTATGCGGCCTTGGACTCGTGCGCGCACCACTGCCAGTCCAGCACCTCGCCGGTTTGCCCGTCGATGGCGATGATCAGGCACCAGCCGTGGCCCATGTACGTGCCGTCCGCCATGACCGTGTGGCGCCTGGCGTCCGGCGGGGCGATGCGCGGGCGGATGCGCCAGCACCATGCGATTCGTTTGCGCAGGGCGCGGGCGTCGCCCGCGGAGTCCGCCGCCCTTTGGGATGACGGCCCCAGCAGCCAGGAAAGGAACTCCTCCAGCGTCCGCTCCCGCCTGCGCCGCCGCTGCGGCATCGTCGAGCTCAACCGGCAGGCCGGGCATTTCCACCGCTGGACGCCCTTGCCGGTCCGCCCGTTCTTCTTCATCGCACGCCCGCACACGGGGCATCTCTTCGCTTTGCTGGATGGTGTTCTCACGCCATCCAGCCCACCACCGGGGGCGCATCATTTTCCACGCGACAAAAATGACAGGCCGACACGCCTGCTCCCACAAGGCCGGGCCACGGTTATAAGCACCACAAAAGTTCCTATAGGCCCAATCCACAACACCCTTGCATCGCATGGTCCGTCAGCGTGACTGTTAGTAATGATGTGATGAGGCTCACGCGTTACGCCCGCGCGGGTTCCAGAGAATCACGTTACGATGGAAAACGGCAGAAGCCCGATAATTGACAATCAGCGAAAGGACCGATGATGACTCTCCTGCAGCATGAACTGACCGATTTTAAGGTGAACGCGTTCCAGAACAACGAGTTCCATGAGGTGACCAAGGCTGATGTGCTCGGCCACTGGTCCCTGTTCTTCTTCTACCCGGCTGATTTCACCTTCGTGTGCCCCACTGAACTTGAGGATCTGGCCCGCAACTACGCCAAGTTCAAGGAAATTGGATGCGAGGTCTACTCTGTCTCCTGCGACACCCACTTCGTGCATAAGGCATGGCATGACGCCAATGAAAAGATCGCCAAGATTCAATATCCGATGCTTGCCGATCCGACCGCTCTATTGGCCAAGGATCTCGACACCTACAACGAAGTCGATGGCATGGCCGAACGCGGTGACTTCATCGTGAGCCCCGAAGGCAAGGTCGTGGCTTATGAAGTCATCTCTTCCAATGTGGGCCGCAATGCCGAAGAACTGCTACGCCGTGTGCAAGCTTCTCAGTTCGTCCACGAACATGGCGATCAGGTTTGCCCTGCCAACTGGACTCCAGGCGAGGACACCATTGAACCTAGCCTTGATCTTGTTGGTCAACTGTGATCGTCGCTTGACGGACGGCTTGTCAAGCTAATCCGACGGGGTGCCCAGGAGAATCCTCCGGGCACCTCCTGAATAGCCAGATCAAGGCACGAAGGGAGTCGTTATGTCTCGAAATGATTTGTACGATGTCATAGTCATCGGCGGCGGTCCCGCTGGTCTGACGGCGGGATTGTATTTGGCCCGTGCCCGATATCGCGTACTGATTCTCGAGAAAGATGATTTTGGCGGACAGATCACCATCACCAATGAGGTGGTCAACTATCCGGGCGTTGGCCGCACCACTGGCCGTGCGCTTACCCAGACCATGCGTCAGCAGGCGCAGGATTTCGGCGCTGAATTCCTTTCCGCCGAAGCCATCGGCCTCGACGTGCATGGCGATGTCAAAACCGTGCATACTTCGCGCGGCGACTTGAAAGCTTTTGGTATTCTCATCGCCACCGGTGCCAGCCCACGCAAACTAGGGTTCGAAGGGGAGTCCGAATATGCTGGCCGCGGTGTGGCCTACTGCGCCACCTGCGATGGCGAGTTCTTTGCCGGCAAGGAAGTACTGGTGGTCGGCGGAGGGTTCGCAGCAGCCGAGGAATCCGTGTTTCTGACCACATACGCCTCCAAAGTTACCGTTCTCGTACGGGAACAGGACTTCACTTGCGACGCTGCGGTGGCCGCCGCAGCAAAAAACAATCCGAAGATCGACGTGCGTTACCAGGTCGAGCTGCAAGGTGTCACTGCCGGGCAAGGTGGTTTACGTGAAGCTTCGATCCTAAACCGGGCCACTGGCCAGACCGAAACGTGGAAACCTGCTGACGGCGGCACGTTCGGCGTGTTCGTGTTCGCCGGATATGTGCCCGCCACGAATCTGGTGCGCGGCGTGGTGGAACTGGACGATTATGGTTACGTGGTCACGCACGGCTATCTCGAAACATCGGTGCCGGGCGTGTATGCAGCCGGTGATCTGCGGGCCAAAAACCTGCGGCAAGTGGTTACTGCCACCGCCGATGGTGCTATTGCCGCGGTGGAGTTGGAACGGTATGCCAAGCGGATGAGCGAGAAAACCGGTTTGACGCCACAGCGCCCGGTCTCTTGCGCCTACGAGCAGTCCACAACGAAGACAGATGCTGCCTCGTTGGACGCTACAGCGCCTACACCTACGCCTGCGCCCGCCACCAAACGCAACGCCGATGCCGCGGCGAACGCCGTTAGGAAGCCCGGCGAATTGTTCTCCGACGCCACCAGACAGCAGCTCAACGTGGTCTTTGGCCGCATGTCTCGGCCGGTCACGCTTGCTCTGGAACTGGACGATACGCCGCTGTCCACGGAACTGCGGGGATTCATCGATGCGTTGGTCGCGCTGTCCGGTGGCAAGCTGAAATCGACGGTGGATGATGGTGAGTACGAGAAGGATGATACGGGTCGTGCGGTATTCGACGTCGACAGCGTGCTGCCGGCAGCGCGTCCATGCGTGCGCATGGTGGTGGATGGCGAGCCGACTGGTCTCGCCTTCCATGGCGTGCCTTCCGGTCATGAATTTAATTCGTTCGTGCTGGGCCTGTACAACGTGGCTGGTCCTGGTCAGCCGTTGGGCGATGATCTGATCGAACGGGCAAAGTCCATTGCAAGCCCGCTGAGTATCATGATTCTCGTCTCGCTCACCTGCACGATGTGCCCGGAGACAGTGCTTGCTTCCCAGCGCATCGCCTCGCTGAACCCGGCCGTGCGCGCCGAGGCCTACGATGTTGCGCACTTCCCCGAGCTTAGGGACCATTACGGCGCAATGAGCGTGCCCTGCATCGTCATCAACCGTGGTGGCGAGCAGACCGTCGAATTCGGCAAGAAGAGCATTCCTCAGATGCTTGATCTCATCGGCGCGTGACAAGCGTGTGACAAACGGTGATAAGCGCGTGAGCACGCTTCGGCCCACGGGATTCCGTCGCCTGATTCTGTGAACCGAATGCCACGCGATGACGAATATGCCCGGAATCAGGTTTTGGCTTGATTCCGGGCATATTTATATGCGATGGCGCAGGCACCCAGTTCGTGGGATTATCCGCTGTAATCCCACGAACTAGGAACCACGAACCTATGGGGGACTAGGCGACGGCGACGCGCTTGCCTGCGGCCTTGACCAGCGAAATACTGATCAGCGCGATTATGAACAGCACGATGAGTACCGGAATCAACGCGGCATAACGGTGCGCCTGATCGGGGGTGTGCGTGACGACGAACGACGCCAGCTGATTGCCGGACAAGCCGGCGAATGCCCAGGCGCTCAAGGTCAGCCCATGCGTGGTGGATACGGTTTTCGTGCCGAAGTGCTGATCGAGCAGTACCGGCAGGGTGGAGAAGCCGCCGCCGTATCCGGCGTTGACGAGGAACAGCATCATCAACACGGCCCACAACAAAGCGCGGTCGATACTGTTAGTGCAAACCTGCAGCAGGCATACGGCGATCGATATCACGAAAATCACCTGATATACGGTTTCGCGGCGTTTGAGGTGATCGGACAGCGTGGAGAAGCCCACGCGGCCGGCGGTGTTGAACACGGAATCCACGGCGAGCACCAAACCGATAATGCCGGAAATGGCGGCCGCGAACGCGCTCGGGCTTAGCGGAGCGTACTGCGGGAACGCCTTCAGCACATCATGCAGGATGTCTTTCTCTTGGCTGATAAGAGCTAGACCACAGGTGATGTTGATGTAGAAGGCGAGCCAGATGCCCCAGAACACGGGTTTCTTAAGAATCGAGACGCGGCTGACATAGGAGGTCGCGGGACCATAGACCCAGCCGGCGGGGCGGCGTATGAGCAGGAATCCCACGAGCATCATTATCGCGTAAACCACGGCGAGCGTATAGAACATGTTCACCAGGCCGATCGAGCCGATCAGGTATTCCATCACCGGACTGGCAATGGCTTTGGCCAAGCCGAAACCGGCGACTGCGATACCGGTGGCGAGGCCCTTGTTGTCGGCGAACCACAGCATCAGGTTCTTGACCGGGGTCAGGTAGCCGATGCCCAGGCCGACACCCATGATCGCGCCGTAGCAGATGAACACGCCGGGCAGGAATCCCAAGGCGATGCTCACGCCCGTACCGGCGAAACCGACCACAAAGCAGACCATTGAGATAAGAGCAGATTTCTTGATGTTTTTCTCAACCATCGGCCCGGCGAATGCAGCGGACATGCCGAGAAAGAAGATGGCGAGAGAGAAGCCCCATTCCACGGAGGCGGGGCTGGCGTGAAGCTGGTCCGCGATCAACTGCTTGAACACGCTCCAGCAATAGACGGTGCCGATTGGGATATGGATCAATAGTGCGGGGATGATTGCGCTGGTCCAACGATTCTTGGTAAACCTTGCCATGTATAGGCGAATCCTTTCGCAACTGGCGTACGATGACCTGCCGGTTGGAACAAGAGGAGTTTCGTCGAGGAAACGGATGCACACCACATGTACTGCGAACAATTCGCTGAACATCTTTGGTGTTGTTTTCATCGGCGCCGCTGGCTCTTGTCGACGCCGACAAACAGCACTATAACGCCGTTACGGTGATTCCGTGGCCGATTATCGTGGGTTGTGACCGTGAGCTTATTCACATCGAAAACGGTTATGGAACGGTATCAATGTGAGTAAACTTGTGCTGCTGAACCATGAAAGCCTGACGGTTGAGTTTACAAGCGAGGCATCCCGACCTCAGATTGACGATGAGCTCGTGGACAACGTGGTGGCGTTGGCCAATACCGAAAAAACGGGTCGTTGTACCTTGGCATCGAAGACAACGGCACGGTAACCGGTGTTAGCAGGGAACATCGCAGCGTTGACGGGCTGGCGGTGTTTATCTTCTTCAGCAAGACGGTGCCGCAGGTCGCGTGGTGCGTGCTGAAATCATCCATGCGGACAACGGGTTGCCGGTGGCGTGTATCGAGGTAGACCGCAACTTGCAGATTGTGTCCAGTATCCAGGGGCGGGACAGCGCCGTCTGAAGGCGGATGGAACGCCCGAGGTGGTGCCGCTGTTCCCGAGCCGGTTCGTCAGTCGCCTATCCCAGTTGCGCAACTACGACTACAGCGCCCAGCCCGCGCGGAATCACGATTGGACGACTGGGATCCTGTCGCGCGCGAACGGTTGCGCGACAGGATTCGTCTCACCAATTCCGGCGATACATTGCTGCTGTTAGATGACGATGACCTCGACCATGCGTTGTTGATGGTGGTGGACGGTCCCTACGGTCCGCAACCATCGCTTGCCGGAGTGCTGGCCATCGGCAAGGTGGATGCGATCCGACGTTCCATGCCCATGGCATCGGAAGTGTTTCAAGTGATGAAAGGGGCGTCTTTGGCCGTCAACGCCGAGCCCTTCGCGGATGCCGTTGGTTGATATGTTCTCGCACATCAACGCATTGAAGCCTTGGAATCCGAATCACGAAATCATGAGCGGTCTGGTTCATGTCAATCTGCCTGATTTTGGCCGTCAGGCGTTCCGTGAGGCAATGGCCAATGCGTTCTGCGATCCTTCGTCGCCATTGAGCAATGGCATTGTCGGGAAAGTTGGACGAAGTCGGCGAAGCGGATAGGTGGATTTGGGAACGGCTGGGGCATATATGGGAACGCCTCGGCTGCTGGACCGGTTCATCACAGCAGCCGAGGCGTTTGATAAAGACTCAAATCTTACTTGCTGAAAACCTTCTTGAACAAGGTGTCGGTGGCGCCCTGTCGAACGGCATCGTCGGCTTCATCGCCGTTGCGGCAGGTATGACCGGTGACGCGACCGCCGCCGACATGACCGCCGCGAACATCCACACCTTCGAAGTCTGCGCCTTCTATGTGCCGCTCGACCTGATCGTGCTCAGCCTGCTGGTGTTCATGTTCAAGGTGAAGATCAACGAGAAGATGCACGCCGAAATCGTCGAGCAGCTCGAAGCCAAGCTCGCGGCCGGTGAGATCCCCGACGAGGAAGTCAAGACGGTCGAGACGGTTGAAGCGTCAACGAGAAGGCCAAGATTCTGACCGAATAAATAACCAATACTTGCCACTCCTTCCTTTCTCTCTGATGGAGGCCCCAATTTCGATTGGGGCCTCCATTGGTATATGCACTGTTTTATAGCCGTTCAAAGTTTGTCAAATGAACAAAACGACCGATGTCCCGGAGCATAATGCAACCAATGTTGTTTCGTTTTTTCGCTCAAGGCATATCTTGCCATGTTTCGAGGTGAACCATGTATTTTAGCGAATGACCAATCGAAGAATCGAATTAGATTTCATTGTTTCGGATGAGAAGGTCCCAGCTTCACAGGGGGTATTAATGACATTCATCTCACGAGCGGCGCGCTATGTGCTCAGAAAGCGAGTGCGCACTGCAGTGCTGTTCATTGTGCTGACCATCATAACGGCGAGTATGCTGTCCGCAACCGCAGTTTCTCGGGCAGCGCAACATGAGGCCGGACAGATTGAGAAACAGGCGGTCGGCGGATTCGTGCTGGCCAGTAACCTGCAAGGCAGCATGCTGACACCTCGCGGAGGCGGAATGGTTCGTCCCGCTGATGTGCAACGAATCTCGAAGCTGTCCGGTGTTGACTCGTACATGGTCAGGCAGAACGCCACCGCCGATCTCGTGGGAGCCAGCGTGGTGAAGGTCCCCGGCGGCGATGATTACGATGCGGAGAAAGAACAGCAGTTCGGCAATACGGCCAACGTCATAGGCACAAACGATTCGTCAAAACTCAATGTGTTCACGTCGCACACGCTCGGCATGGTCGACGGACGTCATCTCAAGGCATCCGATAAGCATATGTCGATGGTCCATGAGGATCTCGCCAAAACCAATGGGCTTAAAGTCGGCGATACCCTCACGCTCAAGGCCAATCCATATGATGCCGACAATGAGTCGCATTCGACGGCAACCGTCAAAACCACCATCGTTGGAATATTCAAAGGAGACAGCGACAGAAAGGTATCCAGCCGCGCGGAACTCACCTCCAACACTGTGTACACCGATTTGGACACTACAAGTACTCTGTACCAGTACAAGGCCGGCAAGGAAATATATCAGGATGCCACTTTCGTTCTGGACAAGGGTGTCGACGTGGAGAAAACCATGGAAGCGGCGAAGAAGCTTCCAGTGGATTGGAACAACTACCAGATCACACGCAATGACCAATATACGTCGAGCATGCTGAATGCCGCCCGAGGTGTGCGTTCCATGATGCTCGGCGCTTTGATCGGCGTGACCATTTCGGCCGTGATAGTTCTCAGTCTCATGCTCTTACTGTGGATGAACGACCGACGTCAGGAGATGGGCGTACTGGTGTCCCTTGGCATCGGCAAGCCATCCCTGATCGCCCAATATCTAACCGAGATGATTCTGATCGGTCTGCCGTCCCTGGCCCTCGGATGGTTGTGCGCACGAGGAGTGGCCCAATGGCTTGGCACTTCGGCCCTCCGTTCCGTGAACGCCTCCGCGGCGAAGGAGCTGAGCAGCATGGGGCAGGTTGGCGGCGATCTCGAATCCAATATGTCGGTTCGTACCTTGGACTCGCTCACGGTATCGATCGACACGACTGCCGTACTGTATGTGTCGCTCGGCCTGCTGGCGGTGATGCTGGTATGCGTCGCCATATCGTGCATACCGATGCTGCGCAAGTCGCCGCGAAGCCTGTCGGAGCTCCGATGACGGGCATGAACGTGTGGAATCGTGCCACGCTGGCAATCGTGCGTAAACCGGTACGCAGCGGAATCATCGGACTGCTGATGCTGATGGTTTTCACCAGTCTTGTGGCTCAGGTTGGAGTGTCAACGGCACTTCAGAAAATGTCCGACGATATCGGCAGAAGCATGGGAATAGGTTTTACTGTCGACACAGGCGAGAATCCTGCAAGTCTAAAGGAAGCGAGCCGGTTCTCGCGCATCCCCGGCGTAGGAAAAACCGTTTACGAGCGTAAGACCTTGGCAGGGGTGGATGGAGCGCATCCGGTTGTCCCCGAACATGGTCCTCGGCTGGATTCCGGTCTATCCACGCAGGTCAGCGTGCTGGGCACCACTGACTCCTCGTTGTCCGAAGAATTCCAAAGCGGTCTGTACCGGTTGGAACAAGGACACCACATTTCAGGTAATGGCCGGAACGTACTGATTCACCGGGATTTCGCACGTGAGAATGGGCTATCGGTGGGATCAACACTCCGGCTCAGTCAGGAAGACCGCGATTCCACCGTTCGCGTGGCCGGAATCTTCTCTGGCAATGTGCAGGCACAGAGCCCTATGCCATCGGACGCATCGGAGAATCTTATCTATGCGGGTGCCCAAGTGGTTTCCGCGCTGACTGGAGAGGAACGGGTCGGCACGATCCGGTGTCTTTCGGATAATCCGCAGGCTCTCTCCGCCGCAGTGGCCCAAGCGAAAAAAATCGCTGGAAGCAAGTATGGCGTCACCGATGACTCGGCGCGGCTTTCCGGCGTGCTGCAGTCGGTGGAAACGGTGCGCGACCTGGTTCGTATGGTGCTGTTGTCCGTTTGCTTGGCTGATGTGTTGGTACTGGGCATGGCGCTTGTCTTCTGGATCCGCTCACGTATTCATGAGATAGGCACCCTTCTGGCTCTCGGCATCGGCAAGATGCAGATTATCGCCCAGTTCGCAATCGAAACCGGTCTCATGGCTGTGGTCGCAGCCCTGTGCTCGCTGGGCACGGGTTCCCTGTTGTCTGGATACGTGTCCTCGCTCCTGTTGCACGATTCTGGAGTCGCGCCTCTTGAATCATTGCAGGTGGAGGCTCTGCCGCCAGAACAGACGCTGCTCATCCTGCTGCTCGGATGCGCGGTCATCGCGATTGCGCTTGCCGTGTCGTGCGCCGCAGTGCTGGCTAAATCCCCGAAATCCATTCTTTCCTCTATGCGTTAGGAGATATTAATCATGACTATCTGTCTGCAATTGGACCATGTCAATTACTCATATGGCGCGGCGAAGATCCGCGTTCTTTCGGACGTGAACGCTGATTTCGAATCCGGAAAGATGTATGCGATAACCGGTCCGTCGGGAGCGGGAAAGAGCACACTGCTGTCCCTGTTGGCTGGTCTGGATGCCCCCTCTGATGGAGTGGTCCGTTTCGAGGGTGAGGATATAGCTACGACGGGTTATTCAAAGCACCGTCGCGAGCACGTGTCCTTGGTGTTCCAGGACCATAATCTGATCGACTATCTCACTCCCGAAGAGAATCTGCGCCTGGTCAATCCCAAGGCCGATATGAAGATCCTCGAGGATTTGGGACTGAGCCGTGAGGAATCGAAGCGCAACATCATGCACCTGTCGGGCGGTCAACGTCAGCGAGTGGCGGTCGGCCGTGCCCTAGTGGCGCCCGGCCGCGCGATTCTGGCGGATGAACCGACTGGCAGCCTGGATCCGGAAATGACTGATGAGGTGATTGATCTTTTGCGGCATGCCGCTCATCAACTCGGTAAATGTGTCATTGTGGTGACGCATTCCAAGCGTGTCGCCGATTCCGCCGATGCCGTTTACACTCTCAGGCACAAGAAGCTAACCAAGGCATAGTTCGCTCGTACAGGCCGTCTCTTCCGTCCGAACAGCGATCCACCATCAATGGCCTCTCGGACTTCCATTACGGCAGGGGGCCCTCTTGACGCGTGGCTGCTGCGCCACGTAATGAACGCGTTGGGCCGCGGCATCGCCGCCGCTGCCTACGTGTCCATGGGTGGGGCGGCATGCTGGCCGGCTTCTACTTGCTGTCCGCGAACAACGTGGGCTGGGGCGACGTGCACGGCATCGTGGGTGGTTCGTTATTACAACGGCAGTTCTCGATAAACCAAATCGTCACGGACTGCAAAGCCCTGCCGTTCCCAGAAATCGTTGCCGGCGTCGTTGTCTGCGGGCACCCCGACAGCGACTTTCGGCAGGCCGATCGCACGAAGCGTTTCAACCACGCGGCCCACCAACATCGAGCCAATGCCTCTACCACGTGCGTCGGGGTCGACCGCCGTGTGGTAGATGCGCGACCGTCTTCCGTCGTTGCCGGCAAGAATCGCGCCAATGATTCTTCCGGCATCGTCCTCGGCTACGAAACAGGTGTCGGGATTGCGTTTGAGAAACGTCTTTATCGCATCCTTGCAATCGTCTATGTCCCTCATAGTGAAACCTGTGCATCGTGTCCACAGTCCGTATACCAGCGAATAATCCTCGATTTTCATATGGCGTATGGTCATTGTGATCGGTTCGGTCATATTTCCTTCTTTCCTTCTTAAACGCCAACTCCGATTCTCGCATCGTTCGCGGTATTTCCCGTGCGGGTATGTCATATTTGCGTTGCGCGGCCGTCTGCAGCGCGCGTGTCGGGGAAGCGCCCTGAAGGATAATCCGTCGATTTTCGGGGATACTCCGGATGTGAACACACGGCAACGGCATGGTGAACTGTGCTTAACTGGAATCATGCATATGAAGAACGGAAGTATTGCGAGAGCGACGGCTGTGGTAATCGCAACCGCCATATTGTGCGGCATTGTGCCTATGATTGGCGTCGCACTGCGCAATTCGGCAATCGCAACAATGCGTGAAACCAATATTTTGCAGGCTTTAGCGGCGCTGCCAGAAGGGTTGCGCGACTGCTCCACGGTACTTGCGTACCTGTTTTCAACGGTAGGCTGCATTGCAATCGTTGCCGCGCTTGCCGCTGTCGATTTGCGTATTACCGGCAGCAGGCGCGTCGTCATCCGCGATGTCGTCGTGTCGGCGGCGCCGATACTGTACGTGACCGGCGTCAAATGGCTGGTCGAACGCCCCCGTCCGATCACGTCCGTCGGCAGTGGTCTGTTGCCGGGCGATCCAAGCTTTCCGAGTGGTCACACGGCAGCCGCGGTGATCGTATCGGTCATGATGATTCTTACCGTGCGTAATTTCACGCGCAAACGCTTTCCCGACGGAGAAGATGACGGGCGTGCAAACGGAAGACGGGTGTTTCTCCGCAGGGCGGTCATCGGCGCTGTCGCGCTTGTCGTGGCGGTCGCCTGTTCTCGATTGCTGCTCGGCTTGCACTATCCGACCGACGTGATTATTTCCGCCACCATCTGTCCACTCATTTCCTACGCCGTATGGTGTGTATGGAACGCATACGAAAGCGCGGCGGAGCGGTAAAAACGTATCTGCCATGTGAGTTCCTTTGATTCCGAAATCAGTTAAGGAATGTCCGATTGTGCGGGCAAAACGACAGGTTGTGTAATGGGGCGCAGATTGGCGGCGAAAGGCTGGTTCAATCAAACTAGCGGCGGATGCTCACATGCGATGCAGCCAAGAACATCCGCAACAAGAACAGCGCAGGCTCAGGGAGGGCCAAGCGGGTTCGAGGAGTTAGTGCAAGGGAGAACCAATGGAACTCGAAGAACTTTCGGTCGTTGAAAAGGCCGCAATGCTTTCCGGTGGATCCGAATGGGATTCGCGAGGCAACGACCGCGCAGACATCCCCAGCTTCGTGATGAGCGACGGCCCCCACGGCGTGCGCCGCCAGCTCGGCGAAGGCGATCATCTCGGCATCGGCGCATCCAAGCCGGCCACCTGCTTCCCGACCGCAGGAACCGTGGCCAATTCTTGGGATCCGGCGCTCGCCGAAGAAATGGGCGAGGCCCTCGGCAGCGAAGCGTACGATCTTGACGTGAACGTGCTGCTCGGCCCGGGTCTGAACATCAAGCGCAACCCGCTGTGCGGACGTAACTTCGAATACTATTCCGAAGATCCGATCGTCGCCGGACGTATGGCGGCAGGCCTGATCCGCGGCATCCAGAGCAACGGCATCTCCGCATGCCCGAAGCATTTCGCGGTTAACAGCCAGGAACTGCGCCGCCAGGCCAGCAACTCCGTGGTCGACGAACGTACCATGCGCGAACTGTATCTGACCGGTTTCGAAATCGCAGTACGTGAAGCCAAGCCGCTGACCATCATGACCTCCTACAACGAGATCAACGGCGTCTACGCGCACGAAAACAAACATTTGCTCCAGGAGATTCTGCGCGACGAATGGGGCTTCGACGGCATGGTCGTCTCCGACTGGGGCGGATCCAACTCCGCGGTCGCAGCAGTCAAGGCAGGCGGATCGCTGGAAATGCCGTCTCCGGGCTTCACTTCCGCGCGTGAGCTGGAAGGCGCGGTCAAGGCTGGAACTCTGTCTGAAGCCGATATCAACGCGCGTGCCGCAGAAGTCGCAAAAATCGCGGCAGCGACCAAGCTGGTCGGTGTTGGACGTAACGATCTGCTCAAAGACGATATCGCAGCAGCGCATCACGACGTGGCACGCAAGGTGGCCGAAGGCTCCAGTGTGCTGTTGAAGAACGATAACGCGACCCTGCCATTCAAGGCCGGCACCCGCGTGGCGGTGATCGGCGATATGGCCGCAACCGCACGTTATCAGGGTTCCGGCTCCTCCAAGGTGAACGCCACCAAGGAAGAGAACATTCTTGAAGAGGTCAAGAACGCCGAAGGCCTCGTGCTTGCCGGCTATGAGCAGGGCTATGACCGCCAGGGCAAGGCTGACCGCGTGCTCGTGGAAGACGCAGTCGCGCTGGCTGGCAAGGAAAGCGTTGATGTGGTGCTTGCAGTCGTCGGTCTTGACGAACGCAGCGAATCCGAAGGCCTTGACCGTTCCACCATGGCGATTCCGCAGGTGCAGAACGATCTGGTCGAAGCGCTGAAGGGCGCGGGCAAGCCGATCGTGGTCGTGCTTGTCGCCGGCTCTCCGGTGGAACTGCCGTGGATTGACGACGTTGCCGCAGTGCTTTACGTGGGTCTGTCGGGTCAGGCCGGCGCTTCCGCGACCGTGCGCGCGCTGACCGGTGAGATCAATCCGTCCGGCCACTTGGCCGAAACCTGGCCAATGCATTACGAGGATTGCCCGAGCTCCGGTTGGTATCCGGCGATTGGTCGCGATGCGATCTATCGCGAAGGCCCGTTCGTTGGCTACCGTTATTACGAGACCGCCGGTGTGCCCGTGCGCTTCCCGTTCGGTTACGGCTTGAGCTACTCCACGTTCACCTACAGTGCCGCCACTGCTGGTGAGAACGGCATTGACGTGATGGTCAGCAACGATTCCGATGTTGCCGGTTCGACCGTTGTACAGCTGTACGTGCGCGGTCCGCAGGGTGGTGTGTTGCGTCCGGATCGCGAGCTCAAGGGCTTCGCCAAGGTTTCGCTTGCCGCACACGAAAGCAAGAGCGTGCACATCGATTTCGACCGTTACACCTTCCGTCACTTCGACGCTGCCAGCAACGAATGGAAGACGGAAACCGGCGAGTGGACGCTGATGGTGGGCGATAACGCCGAACACCTGCCGCTTACGATTCCGCACACCGTCGCAGGCGATGTCAATCCGGTTGCCGCGGATACTGCGCTCGGCCATTATCTCAGCGGCCACGTCAAGGAAGTGACCGACGCCGAAATGGCCGTGCTGTTCGGCCATGAGGTTGTGGCACCGGGCAAGCCGGTGACGTTCGGCGTGAACGATCCGATCATGTCGTGGGTGGATTCCAAGGGCTTCGTGGCGCGTACCGTCGCCAAGACGCTCACCAAGCAGGAGGCCAAGATTCGTCAGAAGACCGGCGCTCCGGACCTCAACACCCTGTTCATCCTGAACATGCCTCCGCGAGCCATGAGCAAGATGACCCAAGGCATGGTCGATTCCGCGATGGTCGACGCCATCGTCAAAATCGCCAACGGACACACCTTCCGCGGATTGGGCGGCGTCATCGCCGGCTTCTTCCGCAACCAATCCGCAAACAAGCGCACTGCAAAGGAGCTGAACAATGACTGATAACAATGCAACGCAGCCGGCTGAGAAGGTCGGTCCGATCCGCCAGTGGATCAAGGACCACCCGAACATCTGGGAGTTCATCCTGTTCAACGTGCTGTCGAACATCTCCACCATCACCCGTTTCGTGGTGACGTGGATCGGCACCGCCATCTTCATCAGTGGCATGGGCCTGACGCAGCCGTTCCACTTCCTGATCTTCAACTACGACACTCAGGGCAACGGTCTGGGCGGCTTCCTCACCTTCCTGCTTGCCGAGGTGCTCGCCCAGGTGGTGAACTTCTTCGTGCAGATGAAGTGGGTGTTCAAGTCTGACTCCAGCTTCAAGGACGCCGCTTGGAAATATGTGATCCTCGCCGTGATCATCGTGGTTGTGAACCTCGTGCTGCCGGGCTACGTGACCGGTCTGTGCCAGGGCTGGGGCATGGGCGCTGGCATTGCCGGCACCATCGCTTCCGTGGTCAACACCCTGCTCGCCGTGATCGTGAGCTACCCGCTGCTCAAGTTCTGGGTTATGCCGAAGAACAAGGACTCCAAGGAGACGGCCAAGTAACCCTTCATAGCTGACTTCTTTTTCTTCCCTTCCTCAACCCGCCCGGTCTTCCCCCTTTTTCCGGGCGGGCTTTCTTATGCCCTTTTTGCTGCTTTCCTGTAGTTTCTTATGATTTCTGAATATCGAAATGCAATCGTCAGCAGTGTTGCCGGCGTAAAATCGAAAACGAGATTGGCGTAAAATCGAAAGTCAAAACAGCGTAAAATCGAAAACGGGATTGGCATAAACTTGAAAGTGCGGAATGATGAGTGATTTGGCGAGGTCCTAAAGCTTCGTCAACCATTAAACGGGGTCGTTCTCTTCCTCTCTCATGACCTCGTTGGAAAAGCCCTGCATAGCTGCGGGGCTTTTCTTTTTGCTTAGAAAGACATACGCTAACCGGCCCCAGCAAATGAACGTTTTTTGTTCTTTTGTCAACCTCTTCCGTATAGTTGTATGCAGTAATCTCCCGAAAGGGGATTGCGAATCTATGAGGGGAGACAATGAGCTCGGAATTGAAGTTCGTCCGTTGCGGGTTTAACGGAGGAACAGAACGGGAATCTGGACGGCAGTGCCTGTCTTTGAAGCGTTGCCTTGCTTCGGTTATTGCTGTTTCCTTGTCCATCGTGTGCATGGTGCCTGCAGCATATGCTCAGAATATAGACGATGTGAGTAGCTCTCCTAACGCCGTAATTTCTGGAGGGGGGGGGGTAATACTGTCGTAGCTGCTCCTTCTGCCCGCAATGTCAACGTTGACGATAAGACGTCAGAAGAGGCCAATACATCAAACGGTGCGCCAACACCTTCCGAAACGAATCAAGACGCACAGCAGGATTCATCTCCTTCATCTTCTACTACTGGTGATTCTTCCGAATCCTCAAATGGTGCGACAGACAATAAGGCGGACGACTCAGCAGAAGCTACCGCTGGCAATTCCGCTAATGACGGAGCCCAAACGCAGGCTCCAAACGATGCTTCTTCTCAAGATGCCAAGAACGATTCCTCAAATGCGACGGATCAATCGACGGCGAAGGCCGATGTGCAGGTCGCCGCGACGGCGCTTGGCGGCCGTGACTTTGAGGGTCAGGTCACCAAGGAGATCAACGGCAAGACCTACATCCTGATTGGTAACGAGCAGCAGCTGCGTGCGATTGGTTCTGGCAAGAAGGTTATTGGGCGCATCAACAAGGTCACGCAGACTTGCACGAAAGAAGAAAAAGGACTCCTCAATCATTATCAGTGGGTGGACGGCACGCCGTCTTCCGAATACGCCGGTGACGCCGATCTCTCCGGTTCAGATACTTTGCGCGATGCTCCTGCCACCGACCACCTCGATCCACCCGACCACCACGTTCCACAGCTGTGCAGCACGGGGTTAGACGTCGGAAATACCCGCACCAAGTATTACGGCGTGGGGGCTGATGGCACGCAAACGGACTACTCCGCTGCCAACACCGGCCTGACCTATTCCGCAGACGCCAACTACCTGATCTTCCGTGACATCGACCTGTCCAAGAACGCGGCGGATACCAACAACACCGAGTGGACTCCGCTCATGTTCTCCGGCACTATGCTCGGTGCGGTCTCCAATGACGGCGACACCGAAGCCAGCCTGTGGAAGGCTGTTGGTGCCGATGGCGCAAGCGTGGTTCACGCTACCGCAGCTCGGCCGGTCATCAGCCATGTGGTCGTCAATCAGAAAGATATGGTCTCTAATGTCAAAGGCGACCAGCTGGATGTCAGCAAGCAGCAGGGCATCGGCTTCTTCGCCTCGATCACGAACAAGACCGTGATGAACAGCAACAGTCTGGGCAGCGCCGGTACGGCCGTGGTGTCGAACCTCAAGCTGCAGGATGTGTCGGTGACGAATCATACGAGTGAATCGTATATTCCGCCGACCTTGCTCGGTATGCTCACTTCGGCAGTGGGATTACTGCTCGACACACTGTTGAAGGCGTTAAAACTATTGACATTCGGACAAGTAGATCTTGACCTCAATCTTCAAGGTCTGCTCACCCTGCACAAAGACAATCCTTCCAACCTCGCCACGGGTGCATTTGCCGGCCGTATCTACGGGGACACCAAGGTTACGGACTGCGAGGTGGCAGATGTTTCGGTATCTAGCGTAAGCCGTATGACCGGTGGTTTCGTGGGATATGTTGAGGGCGCAACCCGATACGATGCAGTCTCCGGCATCGTAGGAGCGCTCACCAATGTACTCTCGAAGATCTTGGGTGTCATCCCGTTCCTCGGGCTGGGCGATTTGGTGGACTGGTTGCTGTCCGGCACGCTCGGGCTGAATGCCTTGATTCCGGTTGGCTACTACAACCCGGTTATCTCGAATAGTTCGGTGAACGGGTTCAAAGAGAACGTGGTGATCGGCAACAAGGACAACCCGCAGGCCGGCGGCTTTGTCGGTGCACAGATTGGTGCAATCATTGAGAACTCTTCGGTGACGAGCACGAATGGTTTCACCGTGCGGGCAACGCAATATGCCGGTGGTTTTGCCGGAATAAGTCGCAACGGCAACGTGGGCGGTCTGATTAACTCGCTTGGCGTCGACTTGCTGTCTGCGCTGCGTCCGCAGAGCCTCATCGAAAACAGCAACCTGACCGTCGACGGCGATGGCAAGGTCACTGTATCTGCCACGGACTATGCCGGTGGATTTAGCGGCGCGATGGCCAATGCCTACGCGGTCAATAATACGATTTCAGCCACGGCTGCCGTGTCTACTGATAAATCCCACGCCGGAGGATTCACCGGATTCGCCTCCGTGGGATGGGGCCTGGAACTCGGTACGGACGATACCACGAATGCATCGCTGTTGAAACAGCTCACCAAGGCTGTGACTAAATTGCTGAGCGGCAGCAATAACGGTGCAGGAGAACTGCTATCCATCGTCGGCGTGAATCCTTCTGCGATTCTCGGTACACAAATGAAGGGTTCCCTCACAGTTGCTGCCGGCGGTGATTACGCGGGCGGCCTTGTGGGCGAAGGTTCGGGTACGGTGATCGGTGATTCCTCGCGGAACCGCCTTCAAAATCTCACATTCTGGAAGTACAACAATCTTCGTGACTTCCCACAGCAGCGTTCCACCACCATAGAAGGTCTTGAATCGGTCACGGCCACGGGCTCCTACGCGGGTGGCATCGCCGGCAATCTGCAACCGACAACGGTAGCTGGGTTGCTCAACAGTGTGGTGAAAATTGGCGATATCGCCACGCTCAAGAAGTTCGACCAGTTTGCCGCGTTCACCGTGGAGAACATGTCTGTCACCGCTCCGGCATCCGGTTTGACGGTGAAGGCCGGTTCATACTATGCGGGCGGTGCCATCGGATGCGCCACCGGTGGTGACGTGACCAACACGAACCTTACCAATCTGGCCACGGTCACGGCCAAGGGAGAAGCCGGCGGTTTTATTGGCTTCTCTGGACCAGGCGACGCCATCGGCGCTGGCGGTCTCAATGTGCTTGGGCTTATCAAGCTTTCCGGTCTGTTATCGGTTGCCCAATATTCTTCGGTTGCAGTCACTGCATCGAACGTGAACGGCATCTCTGGCGGATTCACGGTTGCGGCAACCGGCAAGAACGAGAACAACGAAACGATCGATTACGCTGCAGGCGGTTTCTATGGTCAGGCCAACAGCACCAAGACCCGCGAAAGCCATGTGACAAACCTCAAATCGGTCACAGCCGATACCAGCACGTCCGATGGTGTGGCAGGCGGTTTCGTGGGCTTCTCCACCACCGGTGGCCTCGCCGACGCGCTCAGCAACGCCGATGATTCCAGCGTGTTGGACAACCTCATCAAGGGCGGACTGCTGTCCGTGAACGACCTGCTCGGTGCCATGCCGTATCTGATTCCAAGCTATACGTATACCACCGTGACGTACGTCAACGGCGGTTACGTCGAAGGTGATATCGCGGGCGGCTATGCGGGAAACTTCCAAAGCGGCAAGGTCAACCAGTTCTCCGAAACCGATCTCGAGAACGACTCAACGCTGGCAGACGTGCAGTCCCGCGTTCAAGCCAACCCCGTGGCCGTTGTCAACCTTGACCATGTGACCGGCGGCGCATACGCAGGTGGTTTCGGCGGCAAGGTCGTTTCCGGCGCGCTCGCTTCGGCTGGCAACGGCGGCCTGAGTTTGCTCGGCAAATTCGGTACGGTGGATCTCGCCAACCTGTTGCAGGTGGTGCAGGGCTATGTGCCGTTCATCTCCTACGCGGGTGTGCATTCCGATGCCACCACCGTGGAGGCAACTAGCGGTAACAAGATTTCCGACCCGGATGATCCCGGCTTCACCGTTTCCGCCACCCGATTTGATCAGTCCGATACGCAATCCGGTTCCGCCGGCGGCTACATCGGCTACGGTTCCGGCGTGCAGGTATCCCATTCCAGTGTGACCCAACTGCGCCGTACTGATGTCAAGGCACCGAAGAATCTGGAAACCGCCGGATCCATCGACGACACCTATCTGAGCAAAGACAGCTCGTATGCAGTCACCGCCGCTCGGTATGCCGGCGGCTACATCGGCAAAATGGACATCGGCTCGGCGGCGGCCGTGGGCGGCGGCTTGAGCCTGCTCGGCCAGAACGTCAATCTCAACGATGTACTCAGTGTGCTGGATGTCGTCGTCTCGACGATTGAACATTCCGATGTGACCGGCGGCATCGGCGGATACTCCGTGCTGGCCGGCACGGCAGACCATAGGAACGCCAACAACAAGCCCGATCCACTGGGTATGGCCGGCGGCTTCGCCGGAGACATCGAAGGCGGCCATATTCAGGACTCGAGCTCGCATGAGTTCGTATACATCATCGGCCAGGTTTCGGCCGGCGGCTACGTGGGCACCATGCAGCCGGGAGCCGTGGCAAACGTACTCGGCGACGGCAGCGTGCTCAAGAAGCTCGTCAACCTCGACAACCTGCTCTCGCTCGTGCAGGACTTCGTGCCGACGATTCGCAACAGCTCGACCGATGCCACAGTGTGCGGCGGCGCGGTGCGCGCACAGGCGGCATCGGATACGACCACACGCCGCGGCATGGCCGGCGGCTATGCGGGACGTAACCGCGGCGGCCATATCTGGGGCAACAACACCGCAGCATGGAAGCAGGAGAACACCGACGGCAAATACAACGGGCCGCAACGCGTAGCCTATGCCGCGCGCATCCGCAGCGTATACGGTGCCGAAATCGCCGGCGGCTACACCGGCTTCATGGAAGCGGCCGATACCGCTGAAGGCGGTTCGCTCTCCTTGCTCGGCGGTCTCATCAAGGCCGGCAACCTCGCTGGCGTGCTGTCCGTGGTCTACCCGACCGAGGAGCACTCGAAGGTCACTGGTCCGCTGCGCAATATGAGCTACGACCAGTGGAAGACGTGGGTCGACAACATCGGCAAGTACGGTGCGTATGGCAAGGAATTCACCGATGTGACCACGGCTGATGGTGCGGGCTCTGTTACCGACCAGGATTCCCTGGACAAGTTCCTCGAATCCTACATCTTCGGATTCAACGTCGTCGCAGGACGTGCGGAGTATCGGACTGGCGCGAACTTGCATGATTCCGGCGTCGCCGGCGGACACGTCGGTCTGATGCGCACCGGCACGATCACCGATGGCCAGTCGATGGATGTCAAGACCGTCTCTGCCATGCGTGCGGCAGGCGGTTATGCAGGCACGATGGAATCCGGCTCGGCATCCTCGTTCGGCTCTATCCAACTATTCGGCGACAAAGGCATCAAACTTGATTTGGGACAGATGCTCGACGTGGCACAGGTATTTGTGCCCGTCGTCAAATCTTCGAGCGTGGCCGGCTACCGCAAGGGTATGAAGGTCGTGGCCACCGGTGAAGACATCACGCACGGTACCGGTAATGCCGGAGGCTATGCCGGTCTCGCGGTCGGTGGCCAGATCTGGGGCGATCTCGACCAGAACGGCCAGAAGCTTGTCGAGGGTGTCACCGCTGCCGGCGCCAACGTTTCCAACCTGCGCAAGGTGGAAGGGCGCAACAATGTCGGCGGATTTATCGGCGTGGCCACTGCCGGTGCGGTTGCGGATGTGGACACCAATGCGTCCGAGGGATTCCTGCAAGGAATCCTCGACTCGCTGGTCTCGACCCCGGCAAGTCTGGTCAGCGTATTGCAGGCCACGGTTACGACGATTCGCGGTGCACATGTGAGCTCGGATGACCCGGCATGGGGATACACGGTCAATGGCGCATATGAGAGCAAGGACGATAAGGGTAATACCACAGCCAAGTATGCCCTGAACGCCGGCGGTTTCGCTGGTTCGTTGCAAGCCGCGATCCTCGGTGACAAGGATTCCGCCAAAGGTACCGGCAGTGAAGCGGATCCGAACAATGACCCGGCTTCTCTTACTATTAACGGGCTGCGCGCTGTCGAAGGCGGGCAATACGCCGGTGGCTTCTTTGGTCTTGCTGATGTATCCAGCGTCGCTTCCGTCGGCGGCGGCGAGGCCGGCGATAAGCAGGATACCAACCTGCTGCTCAAACTGCTCAAGGTCGGCAACGTGGGCGTGCTCGAAGCATTCCGCACCTTCATCTATGACGGTCAGGTCAACGGTGTGAGCGACGGCATCCAGATTGTCGCCCATGATTCCACCACAAAGGGCATGCTTGACTCGAAGCGTTACACCGGTGCGGTCGGTGGTTTTGGCGGTGGACTGATCAATGGCTCTGTGAAGCAGTCTGCGGTCACCAACCTCAACAGTGTGACCGGCGTGAACTACGTGGGCGGCTTCATCGGGCATCTTGGCAAATCCGGCACGGTCGCCGCCGACAATGCACAACTCGGCACGGATGCGCTCAATCTGCTCGGTGCCACGGCCGGCGTACTTGACATCTGGGGCTCGCACGTTGGCGATTCGCGCGTCACCGGCATCCCGGACGGTTATACCGTCACCGCCACACACCATGGCGACAATTACGGCAAAGCCACCGACAAGGCTACCGGACGTGAGGTCGCAGGCGGTTTTGTTGGATACGTGGATTTGGCCAGGGTGAAGGGCTGCACGTCTGACAATCTCAAGAAGGTCACTAGCGGTGAGATTGCCGGCGGATTCGTCGGTGAAACCAGCCGTGCCTATTTGGTTGACGCGAAGGTCAACTCTGTACTTGTGGAACTGCTGCTGCAAGTGGTGAACGCGCTGGTCAAGCTCCTGTACCTCGACAAGGCGGAACAGGTCGGCGTCATCGATTTAGGCAAGTGGTTCCCGGCCATCTTCGGCAAGGTATTCGATCTCAAGGTGCTTTCGGAAGGCAACGTGCTGTACGTGAACCTGTTCGGACTGAAGGTGAGCGTTGCTCTGTCCAAGGCTGATGATGAAAACCAGCAGCAGACCGACGTGGCGATTGTCACCATCGGCGATAGTGTCATCAAACTGCCTTGCAGCAAAGACGGCATTGATATGGATGGTTCGGGCAGCAACCTGACCGTCCAGCTCATCAAGGGCAACCGTACTCGCGTGGAACAGTCCACCGTAACGGGCATCGCCAATGGCTATGACGTGTTCGGCGGAGGGGCAACTCAGGATACCGACGGTGTGAAGGATCTTTCCACAGGCTACACGGGCGGCTTCGCCGGACTGAACGACGAGGGCGTGCTGGCAGACGACCACATGGTCTACGCCGACACGATCCGCGGTGCCAGCGGACTGGTCGACCCGTTCTCGAACACCAAACTCAAGTCCGTATGGGACTTCAACACCATGAGCGACATCCTCGGACCGGTCGATGACGGCAACGGCGACAAGGCATACAACACCTATCGCATTTACCGCAAGGCGGCCGCGAACGCTAGTGAGGCCCGCACCTCCGCACAGGACGGCAACAAGATCTTCTCGCAGAAGAACACGGCAGACGATGCGCTGAACACCGGACTCGATCGTTGGGAAGTGAAGCTGTTCGACGTGGTCAACACATACGACAGCAGCGCTGTGCACAGCTCCGCATCCGGCGACGCTGGTACCACATGGGTTGGCATCAAGGATGCCGTGACTGTGGCTGATGGCAGCAGCACAAAGCTCGATGCCTACCAGTCCCCGGCCAAGGCCGTGCTCATGCTTGACGTGCCCGTATCCGACAACAACGGCGGACTCACCCCCGAACCGGACGACGGTCAGGACCCGTGCGGCAAGGACGGTTGCAAGACCGTGGACCTCACCCTGCAGAAGGTGTGGCGCAACGGCCAGCTGGAACGCCCCGACGCCATCACCCTCGAGGTGACCGCCACGTACACGAATGCGGCGGGCGAACAGGTCAAGGCCGGGAAGCTCGAATGCTTCAAGGACGACTGCGCCACCGAGGAGCGGGACAACCCGTTCACGGTGACCATGACCGCCAAGGAGAACGGCTCCGCGTGGAGCGACACGTGGCGCACGAAGCTCACCGGTCTGCCGGTCGCCTTCGTTGATAAGGGTTCCGGCCCGAACGGCGAGGACGTGACGCGCTACTACACGTACACCGTCAAGGAGCTCAACATGACCTACGCCTCCGGCGACACGGACGGCAACGCCGAGACGAAGACCCCGGCCGAGGCCGGCTACTCGGTGTCCGTCAAGTACGGCACGGACAAGGACGGCAAGTATGTGGTCACCGTCACGAACTTCTCGCCCCTGCCCGAGACCGGCGGCAACGGCACGCTCCTGTTCGTCATGCTCGGCGTGCTCATGCTCGCCCTCGGCACCGCATGGTACCTGCGCGCCAACCGCATGGAACCGGCCGCGGCCGGGGGAGCGGGCGCGGGAACCGCGCTGCCGGTCGGCCGCAAACGCGGTCGGCACACCCGATAACCAGACTTCCCGCCGTCGCACGGCGGCGGGGCAACCAATGTAACCAACTCGAACCGGCCCCGACCGGGACCGATGCAGTACAGAGAAAGGAACAGTGATGAAGTCACTAGTCAGGAAAGTAGCGGCGGGCGTCCTCGCAGCCGCCACGATGCTCGGCGTCGCCGGCCTCGGCGCCACCACCGCCTCCGCGGAAGATGCTACCGGCAAGCTGACCGTCACCAGCTCGGATGCCGCGTTCAACGGCAAGACGGTGAAAGCCTACCAGATGTTCTCCGCTTCCCCGGATGCCGAAGGCCAGAACGCCACCTACACGCTGGCCTCCCCCTGGGACAATTTCTTCAAGACTAATGCGAATGAGTTCGGTATCACGGATGTGACTGATGCCAACGTCTCCGAAAAGGCCTACGACTACGTATACGGTCTGAAGCAGACGCACCAGGACACGAAACTGGCCGAGCTCGCCACCAAGGCTTCCAACTGGGCCAAGAATACTGGCAACAATGTCTCTGCGGTGAGTTCTACAGCGGTGGCGGAGGCCTCCGGTAACGCCTACGTCGCTACTTTTGAGAACCTCCCGCTTGGCTACTACGTGGTGAGCCCGCAAGCCGGTTCCACTTCCAACACGCGCCACACGGATGCGATGCTTGTCAACGTCACCGCCACGACCAAGAACATCAATCTGAAGTCCGAATACCCGACCGTCGACAAGACCATCGATACCGACAAGAAGGGCGACAGCGCCCAGATCGGCAGCAAGGTGAACTTCCAGCTCAAGTCCAAGGTTCCGGACACCTCCGAATACACGAATTACGTCTTCAAGATCGTCGATACCCTTTCCGCGGGGCTTGACTTCAACAACGACGTCACCGTCAAGGTCGGTGATGCTACGCTGGACACTACTGATTACAGCGTGACCACGAGTGGGAAGACGACCGTCACCATCGACCTGTCCAACTACGTGAAGGCCGACAATGCGTCCAAGGCCGGCCAGAAGATTCTCGTCACCTACTCCGCGACTCTGAACAAGGACGCGTTCGTCGGCACCCCGGACCAGAACAACCCCGGCAACCTCAACTCCGCCAAGGTCCAGTACAGCAACGGCCCCAGCGAGGATAGCATCGGCGAATCCACCCCGTCCGAAACCCACAGCTACACCTTCAACTTCAACCTGAAGAAGATTTACAAGGAAGGCACCACCGAACACACCCTCGCCGGCGCGAAGTTCCAGCTGCTCGACTCCAACAAGACCTCCGTCATCTCTCTCGTCAAGAAGAGCGACAACGTGTATCGTCCGGCCGTGACCGGCGATAGGGACGCCGACAAGGTCACTGAAGTGGAAACCCCGGCCAACGGCATCATCGAGTTCACCGGTCTCAAAGCCGGCACCTACTACCTGAAGGAGACCTTCGCCCCGAAGGGCTACAACAAGCTCTCCGATCCGGTCGAGGTCACCATCAAGGCCACAGTCAACAAGACCACCGGTGCGCTGGAATCCTGGACGGTCAACGGTTCCGCTCCGACCACCGGTGTGACTGTCCCGGTCGTCAAGATCGAGAACAAGAAGGGTGCGCTCCTGCCGGATACCGGTGGCATGGGCACTGTGCTGTTCACCGTGTTCGGCGTGCTCATCGTGGCCCTGGGCGCCGGCTGGTACGTGAAGTCCAACCGCAAGTCCCGCCACGCGGCCTGAGCCCGCGTCACATCGGTCCTCTCCGGTGCCTCTTCGACAAGGAGAGCCGAGAGGACCGGGCACGAGGCGATAGGGGAGAGGCCCGCCGTGGCCGGGCGCACAAGCGCCACTGGCCCGTCGCCCTCCCCGAACCATCGTCTCGCGATCCGCCTTCCCCAGCGGGAAGGCCCATGAAGGAGCCCTATGGTTAAGAAGCTGCGCGGCCTCGCGCCGTTGCTGGTCATCGTGATCGGACTGCTCGTCCTGTTCTACCCGACGATCAGCAACTTCCTCGTCATGAAGAACGCCTCGCGCGTCGTCAGCAACTACGACGCGGCCGTCGAGGCGCTCTCCGACGAGGAATACCGCAGCATGATCGACGCCGCGCACGCCTACAACACCAGACTCGCCGAGGAAAGCTCCGGCATCACCAGCGCCCTTACCGGCGCGGTGAACACCGAAGCCACCGACGCCGAGTACATGAAGCTCCTCAACCTCGCCGGCGACGGCATGATGGGATACATCACTGTGCCTAAGCTCGAGGAGACCTTGCCGATTTATCACGGCACTTCCGAGAAAGTGTTGCAATCCGGCATCGGACATCTCGAACAGACCTCACTGCCAGTTGGTGGCGCGTCCACTCATGCGGCGCTGTCTGGCCACCGGGGCTTGCCCACGGCAAAACTGTTCACGGACTTGAACCTTATGAAAAAAGGCGACAAGTTCTACATCACAATACTTAAAGACACGTATGCGTATCAGGTCGATAAGATCACTACCGTTCTGCCGACCGATACCAAACAACTGGCAATTGAGCCCGGCAAGGATTTGGTCACGCTCATCACTTGTACGCCGTATGCGGTCAATACGCATCGGCTGCTGGTGCGTGGCCATCGCATCCCATACGCGCCGCAGCAGCAGGATGACGCCAAATCCACGTTCCACGTGGACATTCCGCTGCAGTACTGGTTGCCGTCTCTTGCACTGATTGCCTTGCTCATCGCATGGCATTTATGGCAGCGTCATGAGCGGCGACGCCGGCAGAGTGGGAGCGCCAAGGTCGCATCTGGTGATTCTGACTCTGCGGATATCGAGCCGGACGGTGACTTGCCTCCTCAGCCAGACAGTACAAATAACCAATCACATTCATCACGGCGAAAAGGACCGGGCAGACATGTTAGACCTGCATAGCGGAAACGAATATGGTGCGGCGCGCATTGTTGCCATGATTGCCGCTGCCGTTACTATCGTCCTCACTGTTCTTGCAGCCTTCGGCTCTATGGTGCCGTATGCGCAAGCTGATTCTTTCGGCGCTCTCACCATCAATGCCGTATGGGGCCGAGACACGGCTTCGCCCAAATCGCTTGCCGGCGATACCTATTCCATCGTGCGCGTCGCCACCGTCACAACGAACAATGATGGTAGCGTCTCCTCATATAAAACCGTCGGCGATTTTTCCGGCCTCGCTGCCGATTGGGAACGCCTGACATCAAGTGAATATCACGATGCTGCCAAGAAGCTCGCTACGCACGCGGCGAAAAACAAGCTGTACCAGCATGCCGGCACCACTAACGTAGCTGGTCAGCTCACTTTTCAGAATCTGCCGCTCGGCCTATATCTGGTCTCCCGCACGAGCTCGGCGAAAGTCAACAAAGCATACGACTGTGATCCGTTCCTCATCTCGATTCCTGGCAGTGGAGACACATCCGCTGATCTCAACATCACAGTAGAGCCGAAATTTAGCACTGGAACTCCTGTTGTCCCGCCCGAAAATAACCCGAGCGAGGAGCCGGGCAATCCTGGCCTTATCGGTCGTACGGGTGCCGCCGTAGGCAGCATTGCCGCGGCAGCGGGGCTCATGTTACTTGTTACGTTCATTTTGATCAGATTGCGCATGAGACGCCGCATACGGGATGTCAATTCGGCCGGCAAATCCCATACAGATGATTGCACGATGAAGTGAAAAAAGTAAGCATGAGCGACGAACGATTCTCTCCGGAACAAGCACAATATCTGGCTTCGCTGCCTGCGGTCATAAGTATTACTGGTTCACGTATCCGATATGCAGAGTGGTTCAAGCGTGAATGCGTTTCGAGTGCTGAAAATGGTGAATCTCCCACTGTGCTGTTCCGCGAAGCGGGGCTCGGTCCTGAGTTGATAGGCGAAAAGCGTATTGAACGGTGCATGCATCGTTGGCGGAAGACAATACGAATAGAAGATCCAGGCACGGTAGACAGAGTGAATCTCCCCGATTCTGAGGTTACTTCCAGTCGCACGAATGAAGGTAACCCTGGAACCGGTGGAAATGATATGCGTGATTTGATTATCCGTCGACAGGCGCTTTATATCAGACGTTTGGAATTAAAAGTCGATGACCTAAAGATGCAGCTCTCGCAGCAATCCCTATCAAATGATGTGCAATGAGTTGTGCTGGATAAGCTGAGAGCGTCATCACTATTGTCTCTGATTCAGTATGAGATTTGTTTGAAACATTGGTGATTCGTGATTTGCGCGTGTATCTCGAATCGATGGGTGGCACGAATCGAATCGCATATTATCGGGATGAAAAAGGCCTTGAAGTTGATGTGATTCTTGAATTGGTGGATGGTCGCTGGGCTGCGGTGGAGATTAAGCTGAGCGACTTGAAAGTCATGGAGAAAAATGTGGACAAACTACATGCTTTCAAAGAAAAAGTGTGCGGAAATCCTCTATCTCAAGTTCGTGAGCCTGAATTCATGGCATTTATTGTCGGGCGTGGTGATATTGCATACCGGCGTGATGACGGCATTCTGGTGCTGCCGATCGCCACGCTCGGGGCGTAACAAATGAACGTTGCGGCAGGTGGGACAATTGGGGGAATGAATTGAACGAAGGAGACGGTGTGCAAGGAGTGCGGCAGATGCGGGAATCGCAGGAATCGCAAAAAACACGAGAATCGCAGGAATCGCAAAAAACACGAGAATCGCAGGAGTCGCAGAATCCTCAAGGAACGCAGCCAAAGATTGGCAGAATTCCGGCGCTGATTGCGGCGGTGGCGATTGTGGGAGTGGCCATTGGCGCGGCCGCTGGCCTGCTGACGCTTATGCTGTACGGCGTTGAGCATCTTACGCTCGGCTATGTTGAGAATTCGCAGGAATCCGGCCCGTTCAACGTTCCTGTGATTCGTCGACTGATTTCCGTGACCGTTGGCGCGACCGTCGCCGCCGTGATTTGGTGGCTGTTGCGTACGCGCAGTACGAAGGTGCCGTCCGTCAAAAAGGCGGTAAATGGCGATATTATGCCGATTTGGCAGACCGTCGTGCATGTGTTGCTGCAGATTTTCATCGTCGGCACGGGCATGTCGATCGGTCGAGAAGTGGCGCCGCGCGAGTTGGGTGCGATGTTCGGTCAACGGTTCGCGCGTTGGGTGCGTCTCGATGCGAAAGACACCCGTATGTTGGTGGCCATTACGGCTGCGGCCGGCCTTGCGGGCGTGTATAACGCGCCACTTGCGGGCACGTTTTTCGCGGTCGAGATTCTGCTCGCCGACATAACCCTCGAAACGGTGACGTTCGCATTCGCCTGTTCCGCGCTGGCTTCGTGGGTGGCGTCGCTGGTCAAAGGCACGCACGCGTTCTACCTGATCGGCAAAGCGGATGGCCTGTTCACACCCGATTACATGGCGTTCGCACTGGTTGCCGGCATGATTCTCGGCGCTGCCGGCGCACTGTTCCGTCGCGGCTCGCAGTGGGCTGAGAAGTCCAAACCGTCGGGCGCGGGCATTCTGTGGATGTTGCCGCTCGCCGGCCTGCTGACTGGCGTGGTGGCGATTTGGGTGCCGCAGGTTATGGGCAATGGCCGTGCCACCGCGCAGTTGAGTTTCTCGTCCAAGGCCGATTTGGCGGTGGTGCCGATTTTGCTGGTTTCGTTCCTGGCGAAGGCGATTGTCGCATTGCTGACGATCCGTTCCGGCGCTTCCGGCGGTGTGCTGCAGCCGGGTATTGCGCTCGGCGCTTCGGGGGGTGCTGTGCTGGGTGTTCTGTGGATGCAGGTGTTTCACACGAATTCGATTGGCATGTACGCTCTGCTGGGTGCGTGCGCATTGCTCGCAGCTTCCCAACAGGCTCCGCTTATGGCGATTTGCTTGGTGATGGAACTTGCGGATGCTCCGATCAATCTGTTTGTGCCCATTGGATTCGCGGTTGCGGTGAGTGCGTTCACCGCATCGCGTTTAGGGGAGCCGCTTGCCGCTTTGCGCCTATCGAAAAGTGCGGAAAAGAAGGTAATTAAGGCGAATGCGCGTTGAAGGGTGTGTTAGGCGGTAAACTAGGGGGGTCGGCGTATAGATGGTCGATGCTGAGCGCCCGATGATGAAGAAGGACGTATGACGAAAGACAACAATTTCAGGCTGGAATTTCCGACGGATACCGAGGTGATGGGGGCTGACATGTCCGAACCGCCGAAGCCTCCGACGGTCGCTTCGCAAGAAAGCGATGTGAACGGTGTAAGCGATTTCAGTGTTTTCGAGGGTTACGGCGATTACAGCAATGAAATTCCGGTACCACCGAAGAATACCGGCAAAATCGTCGCTATCGTGATTGCGGCTATCGTCGTGATTGCTTTGATTGGCGGTATTGCATGTTGGATGCTTTCGAATAATTCCAAGAAATCAGCCATTACCAGCGCAGCCGCGCAATGCCAGGATTCCACAAGCCAGCTGCAAAGTGCCAATAACACGCTTTCCGACGCTTTGGAAATCGGAAAAACCGGCGCGAAGGTCACTGCCGATCAAGTCGCCGACGTCAGCACCGTCACTAAGCTCAATGCGGCCATATCTAACGCGAAGGAAGCGAAAATCCTGTCGTGCGACACGTCGCAGGGCATTAGCAAGCTGAAGAAATCCGCGAAAGCCATGGCATCCGAGGCACGGAGCATGAACGACAAGGCCGAAAAGATTACAAATGCGGCCGAAGCCGTCGACGCTTCCAAAGTGCTGGCCACGCAGAATCGTCTGAAGAGCCAGCTCAATGACGCGATCGAGCAGGCGCAGTCCGTGCTCGACAATTCCGACGGCATGGTGGCCGACGACAGCGTGCGCATGGCATTGCAGCAGGCGATTGACTCGGCCAGAAACCTTGCCAATGGCACCAATCTCAAGGAAAACGACGTGACGGCCGCCGTTGACGCGCTGAATGCCGCCAAAGACGCCGTTCAGCAGGCGATGGACCAATACCAGGAGGCGTCGTCGACTCCCAACACCGTGACGAACAACACCAATATCGGCACTAACGGGGGCTCTAACGGTGGTGCTGCGAATAGTCCGGACAATACGGCTGGAGGTGCTGCGGCGGGCGGTGCGGCTGGCGGGTCGGCTGGAGGTGCGGCGAATGCCGGCGATGCTGGTGGCGACGCATCGGCAGGCGGTGATGCCGGTGATGCGTCTGACGGCGATGCCGCTGCGCAGAATCTTGAAAACTAGCGGAGCCGCCTTAAGCCTTATGGCCAGTCCTACATGGCCATAAGGCCGGTTTTCCGCGGAATAAGCGCGGTCAGCACAAACCAGTGGTCTTCGGTGCGAATCGTCACTTCGCCGCCATACTGCTGCGCGATATGACGAATCGACTTCACGCCGAAACCATGCCGATGCTGATCGTCGCGCTTGGTGGTGCGCAGATTGCCTTCCGCATCCTTCTTCAATCGGGAATCGTAATAATTCTCAACCCGGATAACAATAAAGCGATTCTGCTCGTATAACGCAAGTTTGATCAGACGCTGCTCACGTTTCGGCAATTTCGACGTCGCTTCGATCGCATTGTCAAGCGCGTTGCCGAACAATGATGCGATATCCATCGACGACATGCCGCTTAGCAGCGAGCCGTCCGCGACCGCCGTGAACGTAATGCCTCGATCGGCGCACGTGCGCTCTTTCGTGGTCAAAATAACGTCAAGCACGGGATTGCCGGTATGCTGCTGCGCGCTATAGCGCTGCACCGATTGCTCCAGCTGCTCGAAGCCGGCCGCGGCATGCTTCGGATCGACTTCGGCACGCAACGCCGCAAGCTGATGCTTCAGATCGTGCGCAAGACGGCCTAGCGATTCGATATTTTCCTTCGATTGCAGGTATTCCTGATGCTGGCTTTCCAGCTGCGCGTTGATCGACGCGAGTTCCGTATTCGCCTCAATACGGCGCGCCTGCTCCTGCTGCGCATATAGGATCGCGAAACCGCAGAAATCGACCAGCGTGCGAATGTAGAAGATTTCCTGGCCGACCGAACCGGAAAACGGCGTATTCGTCGACACGAAACTCAAATTGCTCATGGCGAACGTGACGATCATAATGGCCATCGTCGCAATCGCGGCGGAAGCGGTCGGCAAGGTAGGTGTGGCCTGGCTGAAATTGCCGCGTTCAACCATCCAAGCTAGACCGAAGCACAGCGCATACGTAACGACAAGCAGCGCGATCGCGCGCCAATCGTAATCGGCGAATCCGTCGCGCACGCCAATGAACGTAACGATCTGCCAATGCAGCGACGCCACCAATTCGGCCAACACGAACGCGCGCGCCGTAATATACAGGCCCTCGCGTTTGCCGGTGCCCGCGCCGAGCAGAATCGTCGCATACATGCAGGCGAATGCGAGCAGCATACCGATGATCCAGAACCAGATCGGCATACTGCCGTCGAAATACTGCACCGCGACCAGCGATGCCAATCCGGCCGCACTGACGATGATCGACCGTCGGAGCGGCACGCGACGATACAACACCGCGATATACACCATGCACGCGGCCCATTCGCAGATCGCCGTATAAGAACGGGGGATGTCGGGCAGAGCGTTGGTGATTGGCGTCATCGGCGGCACCGAAAGCACGGTCACCAAAACGGAAGGTATGGAAGGGGAGCCTCCTGCCAGTCCTCCTGCCAATCCGGCCAGCGCATTCGGCAATATCACGCTGGTCACCTGCCACCTCCTATATAGTCGGTCAACGCGGCGAGGAACGCCTTCTTGCGTGGTCGGCTTACGCGCAACTGTTCGCCGTTCGACATCACGCAATCCTGGTCGGCGACGCCCGTCACATGCTTGAGATTCACCAGATAGCAGGAATTCGAGCGGAAGAAATGGTGGTCGGCGAGTTTCGCTTCCATATCTTTGAGCGTGCCATTGATCGACAGTTTGCCTTCCAACGTGTGGATGACGATGGTATGCCGGATCGATTCGAGATACAGAATATCGGCAAGATTCAGCCGCATCTGCCCGTTGCTGGTTTCGATAAGCATGGAATCGTCGCCATTGCGCCTCACCATGTCGATCGACTTCTTGAGTTCCTGTGAAAACGCGAACCACGGCAGGGGCTTGAGCAGATACGACAATGCGCGCACCTCGTACCCGCTGATCGCATACTGCGGTGCGGCGGTGATGAACACGATCACGACCTTGTCGTCGCGCTCGCGAATGCGTCTCGCGGCGGCCATGCCGTCCATTTCGCTCATTTCGATGTCGAGCAGTAAAATATCGTAAACAGGGGTATATTTCTCTACGATTCTCGCGCCGTCGTCGAATACGGAAACGGTGAATTGTTCGTCATTTTCCTGCTGATATCGGTTGAGATAGTCAAGTACCAGCTGGCAGCTTGCGGGATCATCCTCGACCACGCCGATTCTAATATTGCGCACTGCAACCTCCCTGTTCTGTCTTTCGCTCCGCACCATTGTCTTGCATGATGGCGATAAAGGCGTGTATTTACTACGCCGTTAACCCCCTTTTGCCAGCGTGGGTAAACAGCGCGACTCGCGACACGCATTGACAGTTTTAGCGTTGTATGTATCATGGAACGTGGCTCAACGAAGAGAACCTTCGCCAAACCAAAGAAATAAATTAACGCTTTGAATTGTGGCTTTGTCGAAGTCGTAAGCCGCAAGGCGAGGCACCGAAAAGAAATCCCTTTACAACGGATCGTGAGGCACGTACCTGCCTCTGAAAGGATGACAAATCATGGCAGAAGTCGTATTCGACCATGTTACTCGTATCTACCCGGGCAACGATAAGCCGTCGGTGGATGATTTGAATATGGACATCAAGGACGGCGAGTTCCTGGTGCTGGTTGGCCCGTCTGGCTGCGGCAAGTCCACTACTCTGCGTATGCTCGCTGGCCTTGAAGAGGTCAACAAGGGCCGCATCCTCATCGGTGGCAAGGACGTCACCACGATGCAGCCGAAGGACCGCGACATCGCAATGGTGTTCCAGAACTACGCTCTGTACCCGCACATGACCGTGGCCGACAACATGGGCTTCGCTCTGAAGATCGCCGGCACCCCGAAGGAAGAGATCCGCAAGCGCGTCGAGAAGGCCGCTGAGATCCTCGACCTGACCGAGTACCTCGATCGTAAGCCGAAGGCTCTGTCCGGTGGCCAGCGTCAGCGCGTGGCCATGGGCCGTGCAATCGTCCGTGAGCCGAAGGTCTTCCTCATGGATGAGCCTCTGTCCAACCTTGATGCCAAGCTCCGCGTGCAGACCCGTACCCAGATCGCTGCTCTGCAGCGCCAGCTGGGTGTCACCACCCTGTACGTGACCCACGATCAGACCGAAGCTCTGACCATGGGTGACCGCATCGCCGTCATCAAGCTCGGTGTCCTGCAGCAGGTCGGCGCTCCGACCGAGCTGTACGATCGCCCGGCCAACGTCTTCGTCGCTGGCTTCATCGGCTCCCCGTCGATGAACATCAACACCCACCCGGTGGTCAACGGCAAGGCAAAGATCGGCGAAGACACCGTGGATCTGCCGGCCGAGGCCGTCAACAAGCTCACCGCTGAAGACAACAACCAGATCGTCGTCGGCTTCCGTCCGGAAGACGCTTCCCTGGCCGCCCCGGATGACGCCAACGCCTTCTCCCTCAAGGTCATGAACGTTGAGGATCTGGGCTCCGATGGCTACATCTACGGCAACATCATCACCGATGGCTCCGCTGCTGAGGCATCCACCATGATGTCCGATCAGAACAAGCTCACCACGATCCGCGTGAACCCGCGTGCTCTCCCGAAGGTCGGCGATACCGTCAAGATCAAGATCGACCCGTCCAAGATGCACCTGTTCGCTCCGTCGACCGAGCTGCGTCTGAACTGAGCTGATACCGAGTAACCAACCGTTGGCTGTTTCTTCAAGGGAATATCCTTTACGGAAATCGGCTGGCGGGTGGCTGAATAAAAACTTGGCGGAAGCGCGAACTTCCGTCAACCATTAAACGAGACGTGCTCTTCCTCTCTTATCGTCTCGTTGGAGAAGCCCCGCGTCGGTGCGGGGCTTCTTTTGTTTTCCGCAAGCACGATATCGGCTTGTAATGTCTGTTTGTAGCATCGATCGCAATATTCGATCGTAATATGAGATGGATAGTGAGATTCCAGTATTGAGATCATCGCATATCGGCAGGTGAAACGGATTCGTCCATACTTGCTTCTTCGGGTAGGTCAACAGGTAAATTGTTGATTCATGGAATCTCTTGAATTGCCACAGATGGATCCCCGTGTGCTGAAAGCAACTTCCGTGAAGGCCGAAGATCCGGCTGCCTCATCTCCGGAGCCGCATGCGCTGAAAATCACCGCCGCAAGCTCGAATCCAAAGATGTTCACCCTGCCGTGGGAAAAGCCGCTGGCTACTTGGCCGGAAGATCTGCTGGCCAATCTTCCGCGTGGTATTTCCAGGCATGTGGTGCGTTTCGTGCACGTAGGTGACGAAGTGTACGCCATGAAGGAAATCACGCGCAATGTGGCGGAACGAGAATACGAGCTGCTGCGTCGCCTGCAGAAGCTGGAACTGCCGACCGTGCAGCCGATCGCCGTGGTCACAGGCCGTCATAGCCGTGAAGGCGAGCCGCTGGAAGCGATCCTTGTCACCAAGCATTTGAAGTTCTCACTGCCGTATCGTGCGCTGTTCGCGCGTAATCTGCGCCCTGATACCGCGGAACGACTGATCGACGCGTTGGCCGTGCTGATGGTGCGTTTGCATTTGGCTGGCTTCTATTGGGGCGATGTGTCACTGTCGAACGTGTTGTTCCTGCGCGACGCCTACGCGTTCTCCGCATTTTTGGTTGATGCGGAAACCGGTGATCTGCAGATTAATCTGACGGAAGGCCAGCGCGAGTACGACGTTGATTTGGCCCGTACGAACATTATTGGCGAATTGATGGATCTTTCGTCCGGTTCGCTGCTGCCGAGCGGTGTTGACGAAATTGCGATCGGCAACCGTTTGGTGGATCGTTACCATTCGCTGTGGAGCGCGCTGACTGATACCGACAAGTTCGGTCCGGATGAGATGTGGAAGATCGAGAAGCGCGTCAACAAGCTCAATGAGCTTGGTTTTGATGTGGATGAGCTGGAGATGAAGACCGCTGAGGATGGCAAGCGTGTGCTGGTGCGTCCGCGTGTGGTCGATGCCGGCTATGCGAATCGTAAGTTGCTGCGATTGACTGGTCTTGATGTGCAGGAGAATCAGGCTCGTCGACTGTTGAACGATTTGGATGCCTACCGCGCTTCCACGTGGCGTGAGGGTGAGGATCTTGAGATTGTCGCCACTGATTGGATGCGCGAAGTGTTCGAACCGACCGTGCGCATGATTCCGCGCGAATACCGTTCGCAGATCGAACCGGCTCAGTTCTTCCATGAAGTGCTTGACCACCGTTGGTTCCTGGCCGAGAAGGCGGGGCATGATGTGCCGATGGCCGAGGCGGTGCAAAGCTATGTGGAGAAGGTGCTTCCGCAGTACAAGCTCACCACGAAGGATGTGGACGCGTTGAACGCCGAAGCCGATTCCGGTGTGATCGACGACGAATGACACCTACGACGATCCCGACGACGGCTACAACCCGACGACGATCCCGACGCAGCTGTATGGGCACATTGATAGAAAAGCCCCACTGGAGCTTTTTCTATCAATGTGCCCTGAGACGAGGCGATAGCCGAGTCGAAGGCAGTATTGAGCCTGCGCGTAGCGCAGTCCTTAATTGCAGGGCAGAAGGCACACTGAAAGCTAAATACCAAGCGGAGGACTCCAATCCTCCGCTTGGTATTACCTCCGAGTACCCCGTCGCTTTCAAACTCAAAAATTTTGACTTTTGAAAGCGACGGACGTGCGTTAGCGGGGGGAGTGGAGCGATCGGAAAGTACAAGCTCGCAAAATAAAATGAGCGGATAATCCGTATGGACTATCCGCTCATATGTATTTCGGACTTGCTGCCTTGTTGTGTTTACTTCTGCAGTTTTCGCTGTGCTTACTTCCTGTCGCTTCGTGTTGATTACTTCGCGTCAGCGGCGGCACCGGCCTCGCGGCGGGCGCGTGCGACGGAATACAGCGTGATGCCCGCTGCGACGGAAGCGTTCAGCGATTCGACCATGTTCGACATTGGGATGCCGGCGATGGAATCGCATGTCTCGCGTACGAGACGGCTCAGGCCGTTGCCTTCGGAACCGAGCACCACAACCAGCGGATCGGTTTCGAAACCGGTTTCGCCAACGAGGGCGTCGCCGCCACCGTCGAGACCAACGCTGTAGTATCCGCGTTCCTTCAGGCTTTCAATGGCTTTGGTGAGGTTCACCACGCGGGCGACCGGCATGTGCGCGGCTGCGCCTGCGGACACCTTCCATGCGGCTGCGGTGACCGAAGCGGAACGACGTTCCGGCAGGATCACGCCGTTGGCGCCGAATGCGGCTGCGGAACGGATGACCGCGCCCAGATTCTGCGGATCGGTGACGCCGTCAAGCGCGATGAACAGCGGACGTGCCGCAATGCGTGCGCTTGCGGAGTTGGCCGCTTCCATGGCACGAGACTTCTTGTCCGCGCGTTCCACCAGCTCGGCGAGCGAGGAATACTGGAACGGCTGCGCCTTCATCACCACGCCCTGATGGTTGGAGGAGCGTGCGATACGGTCCATTTCCAGTCGGTCGGCTTCCATGAGGTTCAGTCCGTGAATGCCGGCGAGACGAATGATTTCGCGCGTGCGATCGTCGTGCTCGATGCGTGCGGCCACATACAGCGTGCTCGCGGGCACGCCGCAGCGCAACGCTTCGAGAACGGCGTTGCGACCGATGACGAGATCGTCGGATTCTGAGCTGAACTTTGCCGCGCGACGGCGTGCCGCCAGTCGCGGATCAGCCATCTTACGACGATTGGTAGCCTGCTTTTCCTTGTAAGCCTTGTGATATACGCGATCTTCGGCCTTGGGGGTCGGTCCCTTGCCCCTCAGCGCGTTACGATGCTTTCCACCCGACCCCTTGGTCGGTCCTTTTTTCATTGCCATAGTTGTCCATTCTCCCAGCACCCCGGGAAAAGGCTACTGGCGTCGCGTCCGCTCGATATTGCTCGATATGATGGCAAGAATGGAGAAGAACAAAGAGATTTTCGGATTGCCCCTCATGTTCTGGGGCTTGTGGGTCACGCTGCTTATCCTGTGGATGGGCCGCTTCGTCACGTCATTCCTTTCCATGTATCTGGTGTCTGACATGCATGTCAGCGCGGGCGTGGCCGGCACCATCGTCTCCATGTACGGTTTCGGCGGCATCTTCGGCTGCCTGTATGGCGGCGCGCTGTCCGACCGCTTCGGCCGCCCGGCGATGATCGTCATCGGCAATCTCGGCTCCGCCGCGATGCTGGTCCTGCTGGCGTTCATCGGCAATCCGTGGATCATGGCGATCGCGCTGCTGGCCTACGGCGCCATCTCATCCATGCCGACGCCCGCGGTCGCGGCGTACGTGTCCGACGTGGTGCCGTTCCGCAAACAGAAGCGCGCGTATTCGCTGCAGACGTGGGCCGCGAATTTCGGCTTCGCGATCGGCCCGATCATCGCCAACCAGTTGGTGAAGATCTCCTATGCGCTGATGTTCTACGCGGAAGCCGCGGTGCTGGTGTTCGCCACGATCTTGATGATCGTGTTCTTCAAGGAAGTCGGGCTGGGCAAGCGCCCGCGGGGCGAGGTCGCGCCGGCGCGGGCGTCGCAAGCCGCGGAATCAGCTGCGGGAAATGCCGTGGAACATGCTGTGAAACAAACCGGCGAATCTCAGCGGCCGCAGCGGTTCTCCGTATGGCGCAGCTATCGTCGCGCATGCGCCGACGGCGCGCTGATGTCGATGGTGGTGCTGATGTTCCTGTACACGCTGGCGTATTACCAGATCGTCAGCGGCCTGCCGATTTCCATGACGCAGATCGGCCTTGGCACGGATGAATATTCCAGTCTGCTGACCATCAACGGCGGTCTGCTGTGTCTGCTGCAGATTCCCGCGATCGGTCTGTTCCAGCGGATGAGCAACACCCGAGTGCTGGTGCTCGGCATGTCCATCACGGCGGTCGGATACGCGTTCCAGATCGGCGCGAATTCGTGGGTGGCGTTCGCAATCGCGACCGTGCTGTGGACGCTTGGCGAGCTGGGCACGTTCCCGATTGCCGCCACAACGGTGGCGAACATCGCGCCAAAGGATGTGCGCGGCACCTACCAAGGGTTATACAACCTGGTGTGGTCGCTGTCGAACGCGTTCTCGCCGTTGGTCGGAGGCTGGATTCTCAACGCGTTCGGCAGCCGTGTGCTGTGGATCTGCTGCACGGTGATGTTCGTCATCGTGGCAATCGGCTTCTACGTGACGCGCGGCCCACGCGAACGCGCCGCCGCCCGCAATCTCGCTGTTGAGGAGGGGTAGCCGGCGTACGTGAAAAGCGGGAGGCCGCGATTCCGTTTGGAACCGCGGCCTCCCGCTATGTGATTTAAGGATTGGAAAGAAGAGGGGCGAGGTGCTGTGGCGCCTGCGCCTTGCCTCCCGTCTAGGAAGCGGTCTTACTTGTTGAGGACCTTCTTGAAGAGGTCGGAGGAAGCCTTGGCGAGTGCGAACTGGCCGAAGCCCGGATCGACGGAAGCGAGGTTGGCGTTGATGACCTGGTTGAAAGTGTTGTTCTTCATGATGTTTCCTTTCGTTCGGCTTGGCGGCGCGTATCTGTTTTCTTGTCCATTCCTCTGGCCGCTGCCGTAAGTCTGTGTTTGTTGTCTATTTTCTTTTCTTCGTTCTTCTGTTGTGCCTTCATCTTACGTCGGGCAAGTCGACAATGTCATGCGACGATCGTCACTTCTTTTGTAAAATCATCGGCTAATCTTGAAGAAAAAGTAACGTTCGCTGAAAATTGGCGGACGCATCTTATAGTCCATATTCTTTGCGTCTCTTGTTGGCTTTGATGTAAGCGTCACTATCGGAACGAATGCCAACGACGATGATGGTCATGATTCCATTTCGCAGTAACGGTTTGTAAACAACGCGAATGCCGATATCCCTGAATTTGATTTTGCAAAGCCTGGAAAGTTTCGTTCGTTCGGCATTGCGTAACGGTTTGCCATACCCGCCTTGCGAGGTGGGCAGTGGGTTTGTGCGAACTTTCTCGATTCCCTTGAGTACTTGGATTTGCTCGGCTTTGCCGAGTTTGCGCATGTCTTTCTTGGCTTCGTCAAGCCATTCAACTTGCCAGTTCATGCGAGTTCCGGCTCAGGTGCCTCGGCGAGGTCGCTTGGGGAAATGCCGAGATCGAGCATGACCTCTTCGTTGCTGATAGTTGTGCCAGTACTGTTGTCGAGTCTTTTTTCGGCAAGAAGCAAGTCTTCGTTGTCTTCGATTCGTTCCATGAGAGCGCGATAGTTTTCGATATTCATGAGAACGTAGGACGGCTTGTTTCGTTTGATCAGAATGACTGGATTGTGGTCGGCCCGCTGCAACAATGCGGAAGTACGACCATTGCTGAGCTCGCTGATTGGAGCAAGGTCATCGAGTATGTCAAGTGCGCTTGCCATGATAAACCTTTCTTAAAACCGAATTTCATACCCAATTATATACCAGTATTAATACCAAGATTCATGGTTGTGCGACTTTGAATCTTGGTATAAAAAGCGATTTCGCTATGGAAAGGGCACCGAGCTGTTGCTTGGTGCCCCTGGGAAAACAGAGATAATCAGACTTTACGGCCCGCGCCGCAAAAAATTACTTGCGCTTGGACTTGCCGAAGGTGAACGCACGTACGATCGCGACGATGCCGATCGCCACAAGCGCGCATCCGCCGAACAGAATCAGCCAAGTCGTGGAGCTGACGGGGGAGAACAGCACGATGAAGCCGGCGACGATCGACAGCAGCGCGTAGATTACGGCCCATGCGGAGCTTGGCATGCGCCACGATTCCACGAGCGCCATCACGCCTTCCAACATCCAGCCGAGACCGACCACCATGGTGATGAGCACGGCGAGTGTGGCTCCGGAAAGCGCCGCGTTCTTCAACATGACCACACCGCCGACAGACAGCATCAGGCCGATCAGAATGTCAAGCACGCGCCATCCTCCCGGAAGCCCGAGTTCCACGATTGCGGTCACAATGCGGACCACACCGGAAACCACAAAGTATGCGCCGAGCGCGATTGCGGCGACTTTCAGTGTGGCGCCCGGCCAGATCAGCAGTGCCAGGCCGAGAATGACGGCGGCGATGCCGAGCACCGCATACGTGCCGCGGATCGCGTTCTTTGCCTTCTTCGGGAGCCATTCCTCCACGAGCTTGAATGGGCTGATCGGCTGCCAATTGTTGGTGCCGTTGTCAGCGTCGGATTGGCTGTTCTGCTGTCCGTATGGTTGGCCGTACGGCTGACCGGTGGTGTAGCTCGCGTAGAAGAAGCCGTTCTGGTTGGGATTCGGGTTGGCGTTGGGACCGTCGAAGTAGCATGGGGTCTGAGGCTCGCTTTGATACGGATTGCCCGAACCGCCCGGATTGTTGGGATTGCCCGGATTGCCGCCCTGCTGCTGGGATTGCGATTGCTGGTTTGGTGCGTATGCCCCGTATTCCGGCCGGCCTTGCGGCTGCTGTCCGTTGCCGCCATTTTGATTCGGATTGTTCGCATACGGGTTGTTCATTGCGTCGCTCATGATGGCCCCTTTCCTGGAAGAGCGTGCTTCGTGACGCTCGGACGCGCGCGAATTTGCCCGCCTGCGCTCGAACGTTTCGGAAGTTCTGCCCTCATTCTAGGCAATCTGTCTAATTTAAGCCATCAACAAAATCCCCTCATCGTCCATTTTGATGGTCTGATCGCATGTTTTTTCCGAATTGTCGCACGATCTTGCGAAATCGTGAGACAGAACTGCGAATCGTGAGGTCGAAAGTCAACTTGCGGCACAACGAATGCCTCCCGATCCTTGAAATCAAGAATCGGGAGGCATTTCGCACGTAGGAATCGACTGAATCCTTGAAACTAGAACAGGTCGAGGGCTACGTCGAGGTTGAGCGGCTGGTCGGCGGGCAGCTGATACTGCTCGTGCACCGGGCTCATCCAGGAATCGTCGCCGCCGACACCCATCTGAGCGGCGAGCACGCGCAGGAACATGTGCTTCGGCTCCGGAAGCTCGTCCTGATGCAGCGCCTCCTCAAGCATCGTGCTCGAATACGGCAGCAGGCTCATCGCAAACGGCTTCGTAACGCCGGTTTCAGTATTCGCAGTCTGGCTCACGCGCAGGCCATGACCGGAATCGTCCGTAATCTCAGCCCAACGCACGTCCTCATGGTTGCCGGTTTCCTGCGGCAGCAGATACGGCGCGCGATCGCGGAAGGCGTTCGTATCCCAAATGCCCAGCTTCGCATGCTTGCGGTCGGCATACGTTTCCTCCGGGCCTACGCCATAGAATCGCAGATTCGAATACTCGACCGGCAGCATCCATTCAATGCCGAACGCCGGAATCGTCGGCAGATCGCCGTCCTTTTCACCCGGATATGCAACATGCAGATCGACGTGGCCAAGCACATCGGCAACGTAACGAATGGTGACCTTCGTGCGCTGCGCAATCGCAAGCTCATACGTGTAAGTGACGGAAACTGCGGTTTCGCCGAGCGGCTCAACCTTCGTATCAACGCAACGCGCATACTTTCCGGCAACCGCCCACTGCGCACGCTCGAACGCATGGCCCGCGCCGCGATCATTGTCGGTCAGCGCACGGAACGTGGTGATCAGCGGCTTGCGCAACACGAATTCGCGCTCGCCAAGCTTGTACGACACCATGCCACCCTGTGCAAGGGAGAACAGGGCTTCACGGCCCGCACTGCGTGCGCCGATATTCCAGCGGCCCAAGGTGATCGCTCCATCGGAAGCGGCGGAAGCGGCCGTAACAGTATCGGCAATCTTGCCACCCGCAACCACGCACTGGCCGAACGAAAGCTCATACCCAGCCGGAGCCCAATCGCAAGCGGAAGTCAACTGCTGGGACGCCTCCAAAACCAGTTCCTGCGCACCTGCGCGGTAATCGTCGATCGGCCAATCGATCTCAACATGCTCGCTTGTACCTGCAGCAACATCGAAGCGGCGCGAAGAAGACCAAACGGGCTTGCCATCAGCCAAAATACGCAACACAAACGTGGAATCAGCCGTCGAAACAAACAGATTGTCGTTGGTGATCGTAATGCCGGAAGCATCGACGGTCATATGCACGTTCGCGTACAGCTGCTTGACGTCCTGCGCCTTCGGCGACGGCGTGCGGTCGGCGAATAGCAGGCCGTCGCCGGAGAATTCGTAGTCGCTCGGACGGTCGCCGAAATCACCGCCGTAGCACATGCGACCGTTGCTGTCGAGAATCGCCTGGTCGATGAAATCCCAAATAAATCCGCCCTGATACTGCGGATAGCGTTCCAAAGCCGTGTATTCGTCCATGTTGCCGACGGAATTGCCCATGGCGTGCATGTATTCGCAGGAAATATACGGTTTCTTCGGGTTGGACTTGAGGTATTCCTCGATTTCGTCGGCGTGCGCGTACATGCGGCTTTCGATGTCGGTCACATCGTCAAACGCGCGATCATGCACGGAACCCTCGTAATGCACCGGACGGTTCGGGTCGATCGCGTGCGCGTGGGCGTGCATCGCGCGGAACACTTCGCCGGCGAACGACTCGTTGCCGAGCGACCAGATGAGCACGCTCGGATGGTTGTAATCGCGGCGCATCATGCTGTTGATACGGTCCACGCACGCGCCCTCCCACTGCGGCTTGCTGCCCGGCACCGCAGTTTCGGGGGTTTCGATGTTGTTCGCAACCCAGCTGCCGTGCGTTTCCATATTGGTCTCGTCGATCAGGTAGATGCCGTATTCGTCGCACAGGTCGTACCAGTATTCCTGGTTGGGGTAGTGCGAGGTGCGGATGGCGTTGATGTTGTGCCTCTTGCAGAACGTGATGTCGTCGATCATGTCTTGCCTGGTGATGGCGCGGCCGCGCTTCGCGTCGAATTCGTGGCGGTCGGCGCCCTTGAAGACCACGCGCTTGCCGTTGAGCTTCATGATGCCGTCTTCGATACGGAATGTGCGGAAGCCGATACGCTGCACGATTTTTTCGACCAGCGGGCCGTCATGGCCGACGACAAGCACCGTCAGCTCATACAGGGTTGGCTCTTCGGCGCTCCATGGCGCAATGTTCTTCAGCGCGCCGGAATTGAGGGTGATGGTTTCGTTGGCGCATTGCGTGGATTCCCACACCACAGTGCCGTTTGCGTCACGCAGTTTCGCCTTGACGGTGGCCGCGTCGTTTGCATTGCGCAACTGCAGGGTTGCATTCAGCGTTCCGGCGGCCATGGAGGGATTGTAGTCGGCTTCGATCTGCACGGTTTCGACATGCACGCGAGGCTGTGCGGCGAGCTCCACGGAACGGAACAGGCCGTGCAAACGCCAGAAATCCTGATCTTCCAGCCAAGAGGCGCTCGCGTATTCGTAGCAGGCGACGGTGAGCACGTTGTCGCCGTCAACGTTCAACGCTTCGGTGATGTCGAATTCGTTCGGGGTGAAACCATCCTCGCCATAGCCGACGAACGTGCCGTTGACCCACACGTAGATCGCGGTGGCCATGCCGTGGAACGTGATGCTGACGGTGCCGCCATTTTCCAGCGTCGCGGCGAGCGGACGGTCAAGCGTGAAGGAACGGCGGTAGATCGCCACATGATTGTTTTCGGGAACGTTCGGTTCCTGCGGATCCTCATGGCCATCCCATGGATACTGCACATTCACATATTTGTTCTTCAAATAGCCGGCCATCTGCAGGTGTTCTGGCACGTTGATCGCGCCGAAACCGGCATCGTTGAAGTCAGCTGCGGCGAACGGCGCGTTTTCCACGTCGATGGATGCGGCCTGAGTAACGTTTACTTTCCATACACCGTCGAGATTCTGCTTCGGTTCGGTGGCTTCGCCCAGGAAATACCGATGATTGGAGTGCGCGGGCTTGCGATTCACCGCGAATACGGTCGGATCGGTGAGCCAGCTTGCGTTCGCCTGCCGCGCCTGCAGGATGCGCGATTCCGGAACCCCTTGCGTTTGCTGTGATTGCGCGGCTTCTTGAGCTGCCATGATAACTACCCCTATCCATTGCGACGTTGCCAATGTACGCTACGAATCATAGCGTAAGTAATTTTGTTTACTAACATCCGATAACATATCACACTTCCGCCAAAGATGGTAGCGACATTGCCGTCGGTGTTGCCGTGTAATCGAATGCGCGGTCGAAATAAGATTGCAGATTATGTTTCACGATTTTGTGAAATCTTGACAAAAGACGGTGCGTTGCGCTCTTGCAAAATGGTCACGGTGTGTAATAATGGCAGGAATGCACCGATGGCGCACGTCCGGTGTCCACAACCGCGCAGCATTGCCCTGTCAGACGGAATCTGTGAAAATCGCAATTTTCCGCAGTTTTCGCACTATCGCAACGGCAGGGGAGTGCTGACTACTCCGCGGCGCTCCCAAGGAGATCATCATGGTTGATCGCAAGGAAGATCAATCCACCCAATTCCGCGATACCAGTTCGGGAAATTTCGAACAAGCAGCAAAAACCGCGACGCAAACGCAAGTCGATCCGTCGCTCGCCGATGCGCAAACCGTAGCGCAATCGCTTGGTGTCGATTTGAATACCGGCCTGAGTCAAGCGGAAGCCAAGCGTCGACTCGACAAGTACGGACCGAACGAACTCGCGTCCGCACCACCGGTGCCGAAATGGAAGAAATTCCTCGAACAATTCAAAGACCCCCTTGTCTACCTGTTGCTGGCTGCGACCGGCATTTCGCTCGTCGCATGGTTCATTGAACGAGCCAACGCCGTACCGGGTGCGGAAGGCGGCGAAGCATTGCCGTTCGACGCCATCGTCATCGTGCTGATCCTTATCGTCAACGCGGTGCTCGGCTACATCCAGGAATCGAAGGCGGAAGCCGCCGTCGAAGCGCTCTCCAGCATGACCGCGCCGCAAACCAACGTGCTGCGTGACGGCAAAATCGAACGCATCAACACGGTTGACGTGGTGCCCGGCGACATCATCGTGCTCGGCGAAGGCGACTCCGTTTCCGCGGACGGACGCCTCTTCGCCGCCGCCAGCCTACGAATCGCGGAAGCCAGCCTCACCGGCGAAAGCGTGCCCGTCGGCAAAAAGACCGACACCCTCGCACAGGCGAAGGCCCTCGGCGACCGCGCCAACATGGTGTTCAACGGCACGTCCGTAACGCAAGGCACCGGCCGCGCCATCGTAACCAGCACCGGCATGGGCACGCAGGTCGGTAAAATCGCCGATCTGCTGCAAGCCACGGAAGACGACGAAACCCCGCTGCAAAAGGAAATGAACTACGTTTCCAAAATCCTCGGCAGCGCGGTATGCATCATCGCGGTCGTGGTGCTGGTCGCGCTCGCGCTACCGAAGGCTCCAAGACGTTCACGATGTGATCGATTCGCTACTGTTGGCCGTCTCGCTGGCGGTCGCGGCCGTGCGAGGTTGGCTGCAATCTACGGTGGTGCTCGCGCTCGGCGTGCAGCGCATGGCCATGCACAATGCGATCGTCAAGAAGCTGCATTCGGTGGAAACGCTCGGATCCGCGTCGGTGATCTGCTCCGATAAGACCGGCACGCTCACCCGCAATGAGATGACCGTGGAGCGCGTGGTCACTCCGAGCGGCGAAGTGCAGCTTACTGGCACCGGCTATGCGCCGGAAGGCCGCATGGTGGTCGATCCACAGACCATGGAACATGCGCAAATACGCGGGATCATCGAATCGGAAGCCGTTGCGACCCTTGCCGTGGGCGCGTTGGCGAACGACGGCGAACTGCGCGAATCTGCTGCTTCTGCCGGAAATGCGGAAAACGTAACGTGGGAGGCGGTCGGCGACCCGACCGAAGTCTCACTCATCGTCGCAGCACGAAAAGTGAAGGCGGATCGCAAGTACGCCAACTACGAGCGCGTTGGCGAAATCCCGTTTACTTCCGAACGTAAGCGCATGTCCATCGTGGCGCAAGACAACGCTGACGCCGGCCGCCTGACCGTCTTCTCCAAGGGTGCCCCCGATGTACTTCTTGGATATTGCAGCAGGATTGCGGTCGGCGGTGCCGTTCGCCCACTTACGGAAGGTGATCGTCAGCAGATTCTTGCGACTGTCGAACAGCTTTCCTCCGACGCATACCGCACGTTGGGTCAGGCTTATCGTCCGCTCGGTACCGCTTCTCTTGCGCAAGTGCCGGGAATCATGCTGAATTCCGCAGGTCATGTTGCCGATATTGCGGAACAAAGCGATGTGCTTGAGAACGATTTGATTTGGGTCGGCATGATCGGCATCATCGATCCGCCGCGCACGGAAGTGCGTGATTCGGTTGCCGAAGCGCATCGCGCCGGCATTCGTACGGTAATGATTACCGGCGATCACCCGCTGACCGCGGCGCGCATCGCCACCGATCTGGGCATTATCGACAAGGGCGGCACGGCCATGACCGGCAGCCAACTCGACGAACTGCCCGACGAAGCGGCATTCGACAAGGTGACCAGCGGAGTGTCCGTCTACGCGCGAGTCGCGCCGGAACACAAGTTGAAGATCGTTGAATCCTTGCAACGGCAAGGCAATATCGTGGCCATGACCGGTGACGGCGTGAACGACGCTCCCGCAGTCAAAACCGCCGATATTGGCGTCGCCATGGGCATTACCGGCACTGAAGTGACCAAGCAGAGCGCGAAAATGATCCTCGCCGACGACAACTTCAGCACCATCGTCGCAGCCGTGCGTGAAGGACGCGGCATTTTCGACAACATCCGCAAGTTCCTGCGCTACCTGCTGAGCTCCAATGTGGGCGAAGTGTTCACCGTGTTCGGCGGGGTGATGCTCGCCGGATTCCTCGGCATCACCCAGCCCGGCAGCCAAGGCGTGACCGTGCCGCTGCTTGCCACGCAGCTGCTGTGGATCAACCTGCTCACCGACGCGGCACCCGCGCTCGCCATGGGCGTCGACCCGTCCACCGACGATGTGATGGCGCGCAAGCCGCGCAAACTCACCGATCGCGTGATTGACGCCGAAATGTGGGGCGACATCATTTTCATCGGTGTGATTATGGCGGCCGTCACCCTGATCGGCATGGACATGCACTTGGACGGCGGTCTGTTCACCGACCGTTCCGTCGATGCGATCGGTCACGACGCACAAATGACGGAAGCACGCACCATGGGCTTCACGATTCTCGTGTTCGCGCAAATGCTGAACGCGCTTGCCTCGCGCTCGCACTTGCAGTCAGCGTTCGTCGGACTGTTCTCCAACAAGTGGCTATGGGGCGCGATCGCGCTGAGCATGGTATTGCAGCTGGCGGTGATTTACATTCCGTTCCTCAACACCGCTTTCGGTACGGTACCGCTCAGCGTCGGCGCATGGGTCGAATGCCTCGGCCTTGCCATGATCGTGCTCATCGCTTCCGAACTGCGCAAATGCGTCCTCCGCGCCAGATAACGTCCGAAAGTGCGCAAAATCTCGGACGTTATCCAGCTTTCTGGAAGGGAAAGGTTTGTGAAGTCAATGATTGATGGGCTTCTTTCTTGCCTAATCTTTTTGGTGAGATGGGAGGTGCGCGGGATGCATTCGTTTGTTGAAGTATGGCGTCCGATGAAATTTAAGTGTTTTATCTAAATCAGATACAACATTTATTTTCATATCGGCTATACGCTTCTTTTAGGAAATCTGTCGGATCGCATCGAAGCGCTTCCGACAGACGCCTGGCTGTATCCAGCCGCATGCCTGAGGTCGAGCGATAGCCTGTCTCAAACCAAGAGATGTTCGGCTGGGGAATCCCTGTCATCTCTGACAACTCGTTTTGCGTATAGCCGCGAGTCCGACGAATGTCTCTTAGCCCGGATTCAGCGCAGTGGATTCCGCCTCTCCAACCTTCGTCGGGATGGAGCTCCAACACGTTGCAGTGCAATGCTTTGGCAATTTGGCGAGCGGTGTCCAAATGCATATTGCGTATGGTTTCCGGATTGTTTTCGAACATGACGAGACGATCATGATCCACACCGGAGAGCTCGGCCAGCTGTTCTAGAGACATTCCTTCCTTGAGTCTCAGGTCCTGTAGCCTCATAGGCTGCGCCTCCATGCCGTTCCCTCCCTTCACGGTATCACTGCGGAATATTCGATCCGTCTTCTATTTTGAGTCAAAAGCCTGCTCATGAAAGGGACCATCCCGTCTTGGCAGGTCATTTTGCTCCGCTGCGCCCCACAGGATAACAGAATCCCCTCAACGTATCGTTCCGTCAATTCCTGATAAGGCGACTCATACGACGAACATGTTTTCCGGAAGGATGAGCTGGTTTCTGTGGAAAAGGAGAAAGACGATTCAGATGGACGGAATCGGGACACGCCGAGGGATGTGTTTATTTGCAACGGTTCTAGGGTATCTTTGGAAGGGTCGATTTGCGTGATCGCCGGGGTTCGTGTAAATTGACTCTTCGCTGCCGCTCGGCGAGTGGTTCCCCGGTTGG
>ENA-OQBV01000067-OQBV01000067.1-human-gut-metagenome-genome-assembly--contig:-NODE-67-length-55981-cov-5.964174_pt1 | contig 55981 bp, 48 predicted proteins | sample MGYA00242750_ERZ504559 | MGnify/ENA primary metagenome ERZ504559 (study PRJEB26092, sample SAMD00036230) | human gut metagenome | host: Homo sapiens | study: EMG produced TPA metagenomics assembly of... | reverse complement strand
CGGTTTTGTAGAGGAACCACAGTCTTTCAAAATCTTTTTCGCTAAACATAATCTTTCAAGTTTTAAGTTTAGCACGAAGGTATGGGAAAGAAACATGATAGTCAATACGCCAATTTTGGATGGTTACCAGGCTATTATATGTATCTCAAGAATTATTTTTCAGGAGTATTTTCCAACGTTGCAGTCAGGAAGTCATAGAACTTCGAAACTGAAGGAATGTGACAACGTTCTTCCGGAGTATGCGGGCACTGCAAAGTAGGACCGAAAGAAATCATATCAAGTCCCGGAACTACTGCTCCGATAATACCACATTCCAGTCCGGCATGTATAACCTTCACTTCAGGAAGTTCGCCAAACTGTGCCTTATACGATTCCTTCATGGCGTGAAGGATAGGAGAATTAACATTTGGTTCCCATCCTGAATAGCTGCCCGAACGTTCTACATGCATACCAGCCATAGAGAAGCAGCTTTCGATAGCTGTATTACGGTAATCTTTCATTGATTCACGAGAACTACGTGTCAAAACTTTAACAGCTGCCTTTCCATTGGCAATTTCAACAATGGCAAGGTTAGATGATGTTTCTACTGTATCAGGAATAGTCGGGATGAAACGTTCTACTCCGTTAGGACATGCATAGATAGCATCTACCAAGTTATCACGGATTTCTTCAGGAACCATGTACTTCGGCAGTTCCACACGTTCTGCCTTAAAGCTCAGTCCTTCTTCGATTGTAGCAAATTCATCACGCCATACTTGTTCACACTCACCAACGAATGCCAGTACATCTTCTACTTCTGTTTCGGGCACAGTGATCACAACTTCGCATTCACGAGGAATAGCATTACGCATGTTTCCACCTTCCCACGATACCAGACAAGCTTCATCGTATGCAATAACCTGATTCAGGAAGCGAGCCATAAGCTTGTTTGCATTGGCATGTCCCCAGCCAATCTGTATACCAGAGTGACCACCACGCAGACCTTTCAAAGTAACTTTCAAAGCTACATCTTCCGGATCGGTTTCTTCTTCCTTATATTCCAGTGTAGCTGTCAGATCTTCACCACCGGCACAACCGATATACAGCTCACCTTCTTCTTCAGAATCGAGGTTCAGCAAAATATCGCCTTCTATTTCTCCAGGTTTCAAGCCGAAAGCGCCATACATACCAGTTTCTTCATCGGCAGTGATCAGTGCAACCAATGGGCCGTGTTTTAATGTTTTATCTTCCATTACAGCCATGATTGCAGCTACCCCCATACCGTTGTCCGAACCAAGTGTAGTGCCTTTAGCCTTCACCCATTCACCGTCTACATAGACCTGAATAGGATCGTTTTCGAAATCATGCTGTGTATCTTTGTTCTTTTGTGGAACCATATCCATGTGCGCCTGCAAGATAACCGTCTTACGGTTTCCATGCCCGGAGTGGCAGGCTTGCGGTAAATGATGTTTCCAGCCTCATCCTGAAAAGCTTCAACACCAGCATTCTTACCGAACTCCAGTAAAAATGACTGAACTTTTGCCAAATGTCCTGACGGGCGAGGCACTTGAGTTAACGAATAAAAATGCTTCCACACATTCTGTGGAGCCAGAGAAAGAATTTCATTCATAGGTTTTAGTTTTATTTTTATTTGTAAGCGGCAAAGCCACCAGTCCATATATTCCTAACAAAATTAATAAAAAGGTTTGAATACCATGCACTAAAAGCGCAAATATTCCTGCATCTTCCTTACTTACTCCGTACATCATCATCATGGTGATGACAGCAAAGTGCCACGGACCTGCTCCATTCGGTGTAGGAACAATAACGGCAATACTCCCTACCACAAACAATACCAGTCCGGCAACCCAGCCTAGTCCGGCAGAAAAGTCGAAACAGTAAAACGTCAGATAAAAATGCAGATAATAACATAACCAGATAGCAACAGTATAAATGATATACAATACCGGACGATGTACCTGACGGATGGAAAGACATCCCAGCCAGACATTTTTAATCAGTCCTCTGACCTTAGCAAAAATTGTCAGATTACGTATCAGCCAAAAAATCAGAACCAAAGCCGCTGCTATACAGATTAACGTTATATAAAAATTAGTCGACGAAAACAAATGCAGAAAAAAAGCTCCGTCAGTACCTGTTATACGAAAGAAACGGGCAAAGACTCCCGACTGAAGCAACAGCGTACCTGCGGTAATAAGCAGTACACAGACAGAATCAACTAAACGTTCGGAAACAACCGTTCCAAGAGATTTGGAAAAAGAAACATTGTCATATTTTGCAAGTATGCCGCAGCGCGAAACCTCTCCTACCCGAGGCAAAACCAGATTGGCCGCATAAGCAATAAATATGGCATACACACTATTCGAAATTTTAGGATGTTCACCAAGAGGAGCCAATGCCAGGTTCCAGCGCCACCCGCGAAACAGATGACCGAAGACGCCAAAAACCAGTGAAAAAAGCATCCAGCCATAATTCATACCTCCGTCCATCACCTCATAAACATGCCGGAAGTTGAATCCATGATACGTCCATAGCAAAATAACCGCCCCTAACACCAAAGGCAAAGCTACCTGAAAGACTTTATTTATGAGTTTTTTTATATCAGTTCGTTCCAAAACCTAATCATTTATTAAAGATTAATGCTTACATTTGCACGATGCAAAGATAATATCTTGCTAGAATAAATCTTTATTTATATCGAGAAAATACATACGGAATGAAATTAGTTAAACCGAAAAAGTTCTTAGGACAGCACTTTCTGAAAGACTTGCAAGTGGCAAAAGATATAGCCGATACAGTAGATACCTGCCCTGACCTGCCGATATTGGAAGTAGGACCTGGTATGGGAGTGTTGACGCAATTTCTCATCCCGAAAGGAAGACCGGTAAAGGTAGTAGAACTGGATTTTGAATCAGTTGCTTACCTACGGGAGAATTTTGCAGAGCTGGGTGACAATATTATTGAACAGGACTTTCTGAAAATGGATTTATCTGCTCTGTTCAATGGAAACCCTTTTGTCCTGACAGGTAACTATCCGTATAATATCTCCAGCCAGATATTTTTTAAAATGCTCGATTACAAAGATCTGATACCTTGCTGTACAGGCATGATACAGAAAGAAGTAGCCGAACGTATCGCTGCTTGTCCGGGAAACAAGACATACGGTATTCTGAGCGTACTGATTCAGGCTTGGTATAAAGTAGAATATCTGTTTACCGTACACGAGCATGTGTTTAATCCTCCTCCCAAGGTTAAAAGTGCCGTAATACGCATGACACGCAACGAAACCAAGGAGTTGGGATGTAACGAGAAGCTGTTCAAGCAAATAGTAAAAACTACGTTCAACCAACGTCGCAAGACATTGCGTAACTCCATTTCTCCGATACTGGAAAAAGGAAACCCACTCAGTGCAGATCCTATATTCAACAAACGTCCGGAACAGTTATCGGTAGAAGACTTCATAGAATTGACCAACCGGGTGGAACAGGCACTCGCAACTGAGTAAGGTATGGAAAGCGAAGAAATTAAAAAGGTATCAGAACTGATCGAAAATAAAAAATCGGAGGAACTAAAAGAGTTTCTGCAAGAACTGCATCCAGCTGATATTGCCGAATTGTGCGATGAACTTGATGCAGAAGAAGCGCGCTCCATTTATCTGTTACTCGACAATGAAAAAGCTGCCGACGTACTGATTGAAATGGATGAAGACGCGCGTAAGAAATTCCTCGAAATATTGCCTTCGGAAACTATTGCCAAACGTTTTGTCGACTACATGGACTCTGATGATGCTGTAGACATCATCCGTGACATGGACGAGGACAAGCAGGAGGAAATTCTTTCGCACATCGAAGACATCGAACAGGCAGGCGACATTGTAGATCTGTTGAAATACGATGAAGATACAGCCGGTGGTTTGATGGGTACAGAAATGGTTATCGTAAATGAAAACTGGAGTATGCCCGAATGCCTTCGCGAAATGAGAATCCAAGCCGAGGAAATGGACGAAATCTACTATGTGTATGTAGTAGATGACGATGAACGGTTGCGTGGAGTATTTCCTTTAAAGAAAATGATCACCAGCCCATCGGTTTCGAAAGTAAAGCATGTAATGAAAAAAGATCCGATATCGGTACATGTAGATACACCGCTGGAAGAAGTAGTACAGGTCATCGAGAAATACGACTTGGTGGCTGTTCCGGTAGTAGACAGTATCGGACGCCTGGTAGGACGTATTACAGTAGACGATGTAATGGATGAAGTTCGCGAACAGGCCGAAAGAGATTACCAGTTGGCTTCCGGTTTGTCACAGGACGTAGAATCACACGATAATGTATTCCGTCAGACAACGGCACGTCTCCCCTGGCTGCTCATCGGTATGCTGGGAGGTATCGGAAACTCCATGATATTGGGTAATTTTGATACAACTTTTGCGGCACATCCCGAAATGGCCCTATATATTCCGCTTATCGGTGGAACAGGAGGAAATGTAGGAACACAATCGTCTGCTCTTGTCGTTCAGGGACTTGCCAACAGTTCGCTCGACTCTGGAAATACTTTTCAGCAAATATTAAAGGAATCGGTCGTTGCTCTTATTAATGCAACAATCATTTCCATGCTGGTATATATTTACAACTTTATCCGTTTTGGAGCAACCGCTACAGTCAGTTATTCTGTTTCCATCAGCCTGTTTGCCGTAGTTATGTTTGCTTCTATTTTCGGTACACTCGTTCCCATGACATTGGAAAAACTGAAAATTGATCCGGCAATTGCTACCGGACCGTTTATATCAATTACCAATGACATTATAGGTATGATGATGTACATGGGAATCACCGTATTGCTTTCTTAAATATTTTCATACATGGAGGCTTGTTCTTATAAATATTGAAACAGCCTCCATGCCTTTTATTCTTAATAAGGAATCCCCAAAACTTATTTAATGCAAAAAAAATTTAGAAAAAAATATTGAAAATCAGATTTTATTCTTTTAATTTGTAACTACGGATTAAGATAAGCCGACATAATTCTTTAAAATCTATATACGATGGAAGTAAATGAAACAACCCGCCCACTAACTGAAGTTCCGGCAGAAAACACTCCCGAAACTCCGGTTTCTACTGTTGAGAATGATGAAAAGACGTTGTATTCTCCAAAACAAACGCAAGAAGAAGTAATAGAACGCTTAACAGAAATCAACAATAATGCCTGCGATGCAGACAAACAAGAAATAGACTACCTGAAACAAACGTTCTACAAATTGCACAAAAGCGAGCAAGATACAGCGAGAAAGAACTTTATCGAGCAAGGCGGAAACCCTGAAGATTTCACTCCGGCCCCCGACCCGCTGGAAGCTAAATTCAAGGAAATCATGAGTTCCATCAAAGAGAAACGCAGTGCTATGGCAGCAGAACAGGAACAGGAAAAAGAAGAAAACCTGCAAAAGAAGCTCGAAATCCTGGAAAAAATGAAAGCGCTTACCGAAAATACGGAAGATACAGGAAAGATCTATAACGAATTTAAGCAGCTTCAGCAGAAATGGAATGAAATCAAACAGATTCCTGTTGGTAAAATAAACGAATTGTGGAAAACATATCAGCTTTACACTGAAAAGTTCTATGACATGGTAAAGCTTAACAATGAATTCCGTGAATATGATTTCAAAAAGAATCTGGAACAGAAAACCTATCTGTGTGAGGCAGCCGAAAAACTGGCAGAAGAACCAGATGTTGTATCAGCTTTCCATCAATTACAAAAATTACATCAGGAATTCCGCAGTATCGGTCCTGTTGCCAAAGAACTGCGTGAAAGTATCTGGGCACGGTTTAAAGCCGCTTCTTCAGCAGTAAACCGCCGCCATCAGCAACACTTTGAAGCTCTGAAGGAAAAAGAACAGAATAACCTGGACCAGAAGACTGTTATCTGCGAAATTGTAGAGTCAATGGAATATGATACATTCAAGACTTTCGCCGACTGGGAAGACAAAACTCAGGAAATTCTCGCTTTGCAAGCTAAATGGAAAACTATCGGATATGCTCCGCAAAAGATGAATGTGAAAATATTCGAACGTTTCCGTGCAGCCTGCGATGAGTTTTTCAAACGAAAAGCTGCTTTCTTCAAGTCTGTAAAAGAAAGCATGGCCGAAAATCTTGAAAAGAAAAAAGCTTTATGCGAAAAGGCAGAAGCTCTGAAAGACAGCACTGACTGGAAAGAAACTGCAGAAATTCTGACTAAATTGCAGAAAGAATGGAAAAACATCGGTCCTGTTGCCAAAAAGCATTCAGACGCTGTATGGAAACGCTTTATCGGAGCTTGCGATTATTTCTTTGCACAAAAGAATAAAGCTACTTCTTCACAACGCTCGGTAGAGTTTGAAAACATGGCAAAGAAAGAGGAAATCATCAAACAGCTGGCTGCACTTGACGCATCGGGAACAACAGATGAAACAACATCGGAACAAACACGTGCTTTAATGAAAGAATGGAACAGCATAGGTCATGTTCCGTTCAAAGAAAAAGACCGTTTATACAATGAGTTCCACGGCCTGATAGACAAACTGTTTGACAAACTGAATATTTCAGCTTCTGAAAAGAAATTAAGTAATTTCAAATCGGGTTTGAATAAAGGTGATAACTTATACCGTGACCGTGAAAAACTGGTACGTACATACGAAGGGCTGAAAAATGACATTCAGACTTATGAAAATAATCTAGGATTTTTATCGTCTGCTTCGAAAAAAGGTAATACCCTTGTAACTGAAATTACCCGTAAGATTGAACGCTTGAAAGGTGAAATGGAACTGGTTTTGAAAAAAATACAAGCTATCGATGAAAAGCTGAACGAAGAATAAACCAAACAAAATTCATATTTTAGAATAAGAGTACCGATTTTTTCAAAAAGTCGGTACTTTTTATTTATTAGCCCTAAACTGAAGAATACAAATTTCCAGACTATTATCTACAAAAAAATTCCTTCAGACAATCCAGTGAAGATATCTGAAGGAATAGATAACAGGAGTTTTTACTATCAGGAACGTTTACGTTGCGGACGTTACTTTTTCATCTGTTCGAAAGCTTCTTTCTGTTCATCTGTCAGCAAAGAAGTGATTTTCTCATTTAGCTTTTCCATTTCACTTCTCCGCTCCTCACGTGAAAGTTCTTTCTTGAAAAATTCCGTATAAAGTTCAGTAATCTGCTTTTCCTGCTCATCAGTCAGGTTCAGCTTCTTGTCGAGCTTTTCTACTATCTGTTCTGGAGTACGAGTTCCTCCTCTGCGCTGAGCATCAACTGTATGTATGCCCAGTAAGGCTACTAAAGCCAGAAAAATAATTTTCTTCATGACAATTGTCTTTTAGTAATATTTATCGAATCGTATATACAAAACTTATCATAGCATAAGGTTTCAGTACATTGCTGTTGATATAATCGTAATAGTTGCTTCCGATACTATGAGTAAAAGCCTGATTCTGCTTCAGCACATCAAAAGCTTCCACCCTGATTTCGGCTGCATTGTTTTTCAGGAATTTTTTACCTAGTGACAGATTCCATAAGAAATAATCTTCTGTACCTGTATCCAGACCAGTATATCCGATATAGTCGAACGTACTGCGGAAAGTAAGTCCCCAGAAGAATGTCCATCCCAACTTTGCTGAAGCTGTATGAGTAACATAATCACTACCTGTAGCTGTATCCAAAGAACTGAACATCTTATTGATACCAGCTGAATAAGACGCAGTAAAATCAAGGTTATTACTGATATTGCTACCAATAATAATCTTCGGTATCAGATTCAGTTCACGCGTCTTACTTTCTATTCCGTCGAAAATAGTAGGTACATTGGCATAATTAGCCGAAAGGCTGAGGTTGATATTACTCCGAATAAAATCAATAGGGAAACCATAAGTCAGCATCGACTGCAAACTATAGTAGCCATCCATATTTACCGGACGAGTAAACTGTGCTCCCTTACTCAGTGTGACCGACGGAGTAAGCTCCATATCTTCTTTTGCAACGAAAGTACTGTCGGCTACATAATCTTGTTGTATGGTAGCCCCAACCATGGCAATAAACGTATGTCCAGACTTTGTCGTACGCAAATAACGCAGATTTGCCGTATGTGACAACTGCTGGTCGAGGTCCGGATTTCCCGCAGAAAGAAAAAGCGGATTGGAATTATCTATAACATTCTGCAAGCTCGTAACCGAAGGAGCAGATGATTTGCTGCGATAACGTAACTGTAGCGAATTGGTCCGATCTAAAGAATAACGCATGGTAAACGATGGCAATATAGAAAAATACCTGTGCGACAAATTGTCTGCCTGCGGATAGACCATATCACCTCTCAAATCTGCCCATTGTGCATCAACTCCCAGCATAGCATTGAATTTACCGGCACGATAACGAAGTCCTACACTTCCTGCCTGAGTAAGATAGCCCGACTGATACTCATTCGACAGACTTTCATCCAACTGATCGTAAAGATCGCTCACCGCAGGCTTCTTATACGTCTTACGGTCATTTTCTGAATCGGTATAACTCAACTTATATCCTAGCTGCAACTGCATATAGTCGGTTAACCTTTCCGTATAACTCAGATTAGAGCGCAAGGTATATTGACGGTTCAATGTCTGCTTCCACTGACTGTAGCTGTCTGTTTCCGACAAGCCGTCGGCATTATACAATGTATTAAGATAATCTGTATATGTATTTCCATCGGTATTGCTCATTTTCCCACTGAGCATCAACGACAGGGTACGTCCTTCCTTCAGGAAACGATGACGCAAGATAAGGTCAGCTCCAACATTGTAAGCATCATTTTCTCCCAACGTAGCAGTTTCAGTTTCATTATCAGACATGCCATTCAACAGATTCAGTCCCTGAAGCAATCCATGACTGTCATTATTCTGAAAGCTCAGTGTTGGACGAAACTGTAACGAGGTTCTATTACTTATCTGATAATCCAGTTTCATATTAAAACGATGGTTCCAGTTCTTCATAGAGCTTTCCTGATACTCACTGTAAGTCATTCCAGGAAGAGATAAGTCGAAATATTCACGTTCGGTCTGCTGCTGTGTCAGATTGTCCGACTGATTAAAAAAGTAACTGCCTGTCACCTTCCATTTTTCTCCCCACTGATCCACATAGTTTATACCAAGTCCGTTCGACGAAGTAACACCTCCTGTACTGCCTACCATAAAATCAGAAGCATTTCCACCGAAAGCACCTCCACGTCCTCCGTTACGACCACCTCCACGCCGCTTGCCACTTGCCCCAGAAGACATAACTCCCGCTAAATCCTCCTGCGAGAAGTTCTGCTGGTTCACATTGTTCGACATACCCAACAATGAAATACGACGATCTTCATTGAAGAAATTTACATTACCGTTTACCTTATAACGATCCTCAGTACCGTATCCTGCCGACACTTCACCAAAAGTTCCCTGGCGGAATCCTCCCTTCGTCACAATATTGATAGTTTTTACTTCTTCGCCATCATCGAACCCGGTAAATTCTGCCTGCTCACTTTTTTTATCGAAGACCTCGATACCTGCAATAATATCAGAAGGTAAATTCTTAATGGCGAGATTCACATCTCCATCGAAAAATTCCTTCCCATCTACTAGCACCTTTTTCACTTCCTCTCCTTGAGCCTGAATACTTCCACCTTCTACAACAATCCCCGGCATCTTAGCCAATAAATCTTCGGCTGAACTTCCTTGCATTACTTTAAAGGCCTCAGCATTATACAGCAAACTGTCGCCTTTCTGCTCGGCACGTGTAGCACGCGCATTAACAGATATCTCATCCAGCAGGTTTACATCCTCGCGCATCGTCACATTAACCTTTTTTTCTCCAGAGGAAGGAATAATAACGGCTTCCTTATATGTTTTATATCCTACATATGAAATCTGTAGCGTATAAGTACCTGCCGGAAGTTTCTTAAATTGAAACATTCCTTTCAGATCGGTAGATGTATAGTTGATTTTTCCATCCCCAGCTATCAGTTGAACCGTAGCCGAAATCAATCCCTCTCTACTCTTCTGATCTGTCACAACTCCCGAAAGTGTCTGTGCAAAAAACAGAGAGTGAACATAATAAAGCAACTCCTAAAAAAACAAATCTTACCCTCGTAAACATACTCACTTTATATATTTTTTTCCTATTCGATATCTTTACTTCAACAAAAATAATCTACTTGCAAATACAAAATATGTTCTCTCAACAAAGTAGTGGTAAACAACATCAATGTAGTGGTGAACACCACTTTGCTTATTTCTTCAAACCGACAGAAACTTTTATTTTTGCAAAAAAGAACAAGTTATGTGGCAAATTAAAAAGTTACCGTTTTACATCGATCTGATATTCTGTCTGGTGTTATTACCGGCTATGATGACCTTGCTGCCTATCGAACGATGGCTGATAAACAATTCACTATTCGTATACCTGTTGGTTTCATGGTTGTATATCGTATATATCCTGAACCGCCGCTTTATCATGCCTTTTATGTTTGCCGGGAAAAAACGTTTTTGGATAGCTGTTTCTCTTATTTTACTTACAGCTGTTGGTACTTACCTCATAACTCGCTATCAAATGGAAGTCCCGTTACACCACATGAGACGTACCCGACTTTTACAACATATCCCAAAAATCAAACTTCAGCAACAAGCCGTATGGTTTCTGTATGTAGTTGTGATTGCCTTTAGTGCAGCTGTAGGACTACTGACTCAACTTTATCACCAAATAATGGAACGACAAGCTGTAGAATTTGAGAAGAAAAAAGCCGAACTGGCACTTTACAAAGCACAGATTAATCCTCATTTTCTTTTCAATAATCTGAATACTCTATATGCTATGGTAGTAACAGGATCTCCTAAAACGGAAGATGCCTTTATTCAATTTATCAATCTGATGAAATATATGTATGCCAATAATACAAAAGATAAAATTCCTCTACACATTGAAGTAGAATACATTCGTCAGTATATAGAACTCCAAAAATATCGAATAGCAGAAAACTTTGATGTTCATTTTTCTTATGTACACGATGAAACGGAACAAATGAATATAGCCCCTATGATTCTGATTACCTTTGTCGAAAATGTATTTAAACACGGTGTATCTTCTCATAAAGAAGGAGAAGCGTATATTACCATTCGCGCAGAAAAAGGAGAATTATTATTGGCAACAAACAATCCTTTATTAAACCATCCGGACTCAAAAGCATCCAAAGGAATAGGAATAGAAAACTGCAAAAAGCGCCTCGATCTTCTTTATCCGAACAGGTATAGTTTGTTTACAGGAGAAAGAGACGGGAAATATGCCGTCACACTGAGTATCAATTTAAGACAATGAACATAAAATGTATAGCAATCGATGATGAACCAATGGCGCTGGAAATCATATCCAGCTTCTGCCAGCGCCATGGAAATATAGAACTGACAGTCTTTACTAATCCGATTGCAGGCATTGAACAGGTCAAGAAAATAAAACCCAATATTCTTTTCCTTGACATAGAGATGGAAGACATCAATGGAAGAGATCTGGCTCGTGACCTCCCTCACGAAGTAATGTTGATTTTTACAACAGCCTATGCACAATACGCTCTCGATGGTTTTGAATTGAATGCTATAGATTTTCTTCACAAACCATTCTCGTATGCTCGTTTTGAAAAAGCAGTACAAAAAGCTATAGAGCTACAAACACTACAACAACTTTCCGCTCAACCAACATTTACAGACGAGTATATCACACTAAAAGTGGAATACAAAAATACAAATATCCAACTGAAAGATATTTTATATATAGAATCGATGGATAACTATGTGCGTATTCATCTCACCAGTCAGCCGACTCTAACTTCACAAATGAGTTTGAAAACGCTACAGGAACTTTTGCCCGAAGAAAAATTTATACGAGTACACAAGTCCTTCGTTGTTCCAATCTATCGGATTGCCAGTTATACTTCTAAAGAGATTCTTTTATATAATGGAATCAAAATTCCTGTAGGCAGAAGTTATAGTAAATATCTGAAAGATAAAAATTCAAAAATGGCATAAGATACAAGATATCAATAAAATTAAGCAGAAGAAAAGAAGTGCAGAAAAGTCATTTCATCTGATTTTACAGTCAAATAGTAACAATTTGGAGAAAAGCAAATAAAGTCATTACGGTTTCTTGATTAAAATCCATATTTTTGCACCTCACAAAAACTACCAAATGCATGAATGACTACAAATTTCACAAAAAATTTCTTTGTTTTATTTTACTGATTGTGAAATTCGGCTTACCTTGCCATGCGCAATCATCCATCATTGCGGAAAAAGATTCTACTTATCTGCCAGCTGATTCGCTATTTGCCAGATATCTGCATAGTCAGAATGTAGCAATCATAAATAACAATGACCTGAAGCTGCTGCCCAGTGGCAGAGAAAAATTTAACGACCTTTTTGAAGAAATCAAAAAGGCAAAACATCATATACATCTGGAATACTTCAATTTCAGAAATGACTCTATCGGAAATGCATTGTTTGACTTGCTTGCGGAAAAAGTAAAAGACGGAGTGAAGGTACGAGCTATGTTCGATGCCTTCGGAAATATGTCAAACAACCGTCCGCTTCGTAAAAGACTACTTAAAGATTTAAGTAAAAGAGGGATAGAGATTATTACATTCGACCCTATTACTTTCCCGTATGTCAATCATGCAGCCAGTCGTGACCATCAAAAAATTATAGTCATAGACGGTAAAGTAGGATATACAGGAGGTATGAACATTGCCGATTATTATATAAACGGACTTCCCAAAATCGGCGCATGGAGAGATATGCATATCCGTATCAAAGGACCTGCCGTTGAAAAATTGCAGGAAGTTTTCCTCACAATGTGGAATAAGGAAACCAAACAGCAAATCGGAGGAGACGAATATTTTCCATTCGGGGAAGATTCGTTGAATGCAGCTCCTGTACATGCGGGACATCAGGTAGCAATCGTACAGCGGGCTCCCAAAATATCTCCTGAAGCAATGAGACATGCATATATTGCAGCCATCAATTCGGCCGAACGGAAAATACAGATTATCAATCCTTATTTCACCCCGACATCCAGCATTCGCCGCGCCATTGAAAAAGCTGTCAACCGTGGAGTCAGAGTAGAAATCATGATTCCCGGAAAGTCGGATATCAGCTTCACACCCGATGCAGGATTTTATCTTGCTAACCAACTAAGAAAGAAGGGAGCGCATATTTATGTTTACAACGGAGGATTCCATCATTCTAAAGTCATGATGGTAGACGAACGATTCTGTACCGTAGGTAGTACAAACCTGAACAGCCGGAGTTTACGATATGATTACGAGATAAATGCATTCGTTTTCGATTTGCCTGTTACAGCACAACTGACTGATATATTCAGTGCCGACAAACAGAACAGTACGATCATGACTAAAGAGGTTTACAAAAAGCGAACTCCATGGAAACGATTTGTCGGATGGTTCGCTCATTTGTTTACTCCTGTACTCTGATTATCGGTCAGTAAATTAAAAAAATTAAGAAACATTCTCCCATTAAGTACAATATTTTTCTTATTTTTGCCAAATATGTAACACGCCTGACAAGGCGCAAAAAAAGCAAAATGAGAGTAATCGACTTAATAAAATCACCTGAAAAGACAGCCTTTTCATTCGAGATTCTTCCTCCGCTGAAAGGCACTGGGATAGAGAAATTATATGAAACAATCGATTCGTTGCGCGAATTCGATCCTAAATACATAAACATCACTACCCATCGAAGCGAATATGTATATCGCGAACTGGGTAATGGTCTTTATGAGCGCAAACGAATCCGTCGTCGTCCCGGTACAGTAGCGGTAGCAGCTGCCATACAAAACAAATACAATATTACGGTAGTTCCACACATATTATGTAGCGGATTTACACGTGAAGATACAGAGTATGTATTATTAGATTTACAGTTTTTGGGAATCACTGATTTATTGATTCTGCGTGGTGATAAAGCCAAACATGAACAAGTATTCACTCCTGAGCCAGGAGGGTATGCACATGCTATAGAACTGGAACATCAAATCAACGATTTTAATCAAGGTGTATTCGTCGACGGATCACCAATCAAGGCTCCTGTACATCCATTCAGCTATGGAGTAGCCTGTTATCCGGAGAAACATGAGGAAGCTCCTAATATGGAACAAGATATCTACTGGCTGAAAAAGAAAGTAGAAGCTGGAGCCGAGTACGCTGTAACTCAATTATTCTATGACAACCGGAAATTTTTCGAATTTGTAGATCGTGTTCGTCAGGAAGGTATTGATATTCCTATTATTCCGGGAATTAAACCGTTCAGTAAGTTGTCACAGCTGTCCGTTGTTCCCAAAACATTTAAAGTTGATTTACCTCAGGAACTGGCATTGGAAGCTTTAAAATGTCAAACAGATGAAGAAGCTCGCCAGCTGGGAGTAGAATGGTGCATCAATCAATGTCGTGAGTTGATAGCTCATGGTGTACCTAGTATTCATTTTTACACCGTAGGGGCAACAGAAAGCGTACGCCGTGTAGCTAAAGAAATTTATTAACTGTGTTTTTCAAAGACGTCATAGGGCAAACCGAGGCAAAACGCCATTTGTTGACACTCGTACACGAAGGACGAGTGCCCCATGCCATATTGTTTTGCGGAGCAGAAGGTACAGGGAAATTACCTCTGGCATTAGCGTTAACTCGCTATCTGTGTTGTGAAAATCCGGGTGAAGAAGATGCCTGCGGAAAATGTCCTTCATGCATAAAAATGAACAAACTGGTTCATCCTGACGTACATTTTGCTTTTCCGGTAATAAAGAAAAAAGCAGGACGCGACACCGTTTCTGACGATTTTATAGATGTCTGGCGACAACAGTTGATTGACTCTCCATATTTTTCACTGGCAAACTGGCTGGCACGTATGGGAGCCGAAAATCAGCAAGCGCAGATCTTTGTCCGCGAAAGCGATGAAATACAACGCAAGCTTTCACTGAAAGCCGGAGAAGGCAGTTACAAAATCATGATTATATGGCTTCCAGAAAAGATGAATGCAGAGTGTGGAAACAAATTGCTCAAATTGTTGGAAGAACCACCAGCCTACACAATCTTTTTATTGGTTAGCGAGGCTCCCGAAAGCATCTTGCCAACACTTACGAGCCGTATGCAGCGCTTTAACCTGCCTCCACTTAACGAAGAAGATATTGCCGGACTATTACGTACACGTTATATGCTTCAGCCAGAAGATGCTTCCGACATTGCACATTTATCTGCCGGGAGTGTACTGCGGGCTATAGAAAACATACACTTAGGAGAAGAGAACCGACTTTTCTTTGAATTATTCACTTCACTGATGAGATTAGCTTATGCACGTCGGCTCAAGGACATGAAAGCCTGGAGTGAACAAGTTGCAGCTTTAGGCAGAGAAAGGCAGAAAAATCTGTTAGCCTATTGCCAACGTATGATACGAGAAAACTTTATATATAACTTCCACCACTCGGAAATGAACTATTTAGGACGTGAAGAAGCACAATTTGCCTCACGATTCGCTCCTTTTGTAAACGAAAGAAATGTGATAGGTATCATGGAAGAATTGGAGGAAGCCGGACGACACATCGAACAAAACGTAAATCCCAAATTTGTTTTTTTCGATTTCGCCCTGAAAATGATTGTACTATTAAAGAATTGAAACTATGAGCAAATTTATATTGAAAAACGGAAGTGGTTCTTTATGCTGCAAGGGCTGCGGACGACAAGATAACAAGCTGAACACTTACGACTGGATGGCAGATATCCCTGGCAACAGTGAAGAGCAGGATATGGTAGAGGTTCAATTCAAAAATACCCGCAAAGGATATTTCAAGAACAGTAACCATCTGAAACTGGAAAAGGGAGATATCGTAGCAGTAGAAGCCAGCCCCGGACACGATATCGGCACAGTTACACTGACTGGCCGACTCGTACCTTTACAAATGCGTAAAGCAAACATCAAGCCTGATGCTGAGATACGCCGAGTATACCGTAAGGCTAAGCCTGTCGACATGGAAAAATATGAAGAAGCTAAAAGTCGTGAACATGCAACAATGATTCGTTCACGCCAGATTGCTGCGGACTTAGGGCTTCAAATGAAAATCGGTGACGTAGAGTATCAAGGTGACGGAAATAAAGCTATTTTCTACTACATTGCTGATGAGCGTGTCGACTTCCGCCAGCTAATCAAAGTCTTGGCAGAAGCTTTTCGTGTGCGTATCGAGATGAAACAGATTGGCGCACGTCAGGAAGCCGGACGCATCGGGGGTATTGGCCCATGCGGACGTGAATTATGCTGTGCTACATGGATGACAAACTTTATCTCTGTATCTACAGGAGCAGCACGTTATCAGGATATATCACTTAATCCTCAAAAACTGGCAGGACAGTGCGCAAAACTGAAATGCTGCCTCAACTACGAAGTAGATGCCTATGTAGAATGCCAGAAACGACTTCCGAGTAAAGAAATCACACTCGAAACACTGGATGCTACATATTATTACTTCAAAGCAGATATTTTAAAAGGAGAAATCATTTATTCTACCGATAAGAGTTTCCTTGCCAATGAAGTAACGCTTACAGCACGCCGTGCTTTTGAGGTTATCAATATGAACCGTAGAGGTGAGAAACCTGAAAAGCTTAATGACAACGGAATGCATGAACCTGCACGTCCGAAAGACTTGCTGGAACAAGAAAGCGTAACCCGCTTCGATAAAAGCCGGAACAGCAAGAACCGTAAAAAGAAGAAAAACGGCGAAAACCGTCAACAACCGGTTCAGGAAAATAATTCTCAGAAGGCTTTACCCAACAATGCTGCCGGTCAGGAAAAAGGAGAAAATACAGCTAAAATAGCAGTTAATGCTACAACTGCTAATAATGTTCCATCCAATTCAGGCAAAGATAACAGACGAAAAGAAGAACGTCAAGGAGAAAAACGCAGAGAAAAAGGAAATCGTCCGCCTAAACAACAAGGAGCAGCTCCAAATCCTTCCGATAAACAAGCTAACCAACCAGAAGCTCGTGCTCAGCAACCGCAGCCGGAAGGAAACAAGCAAGCCAACAATCGCCCACGCCGACAGGGACGAAAGAATAACAATGAGATAGTATGACCACACGAAAAACTTCATCATATATTCGCATCGCAGGGGGAATAATCTGTTTACTATTCTCCCTTGCGGCATGCGATAACCAAACCATTTACCATACTTATCAAAACCTGAGTATTGAGGGCTGGAAAAAGACAGATACCCTGAAATACCAGTTACCAGCTCAATTGGCAGGAAAACAATACGACTTAGAAGTAGGACTACGACATACAGAAAACTATCCTTATCAAGATATATGGATGGAAATATTATATCCGCTTAGTCCAGACAGACATCCCGATACCCTCCATATCACACTGGCAGACAAACAAGGCAACTGGAAAGGAAATGGAACTTCCAGCAATTTATACCAGTATACCTCCCCTCACCACCCTGTCACTTTTTCTCCATCCGACAGTATGGTTCAGATAATACACATCATGCGAGATGAGCCTTTAAAAGGTATCAGTGATGTAGGCATACGCTTATTACCGCTCACGAGCAGCATCAATACGCAAAAAGACAAATAATAAAATTGTAAAGCCCCAAAGCGAAGATCCTCCGTAACTAAAGAAAGGAAGTGGTATACCGATGACTGGAGTTAACCCTAACACCATGCCTACATTAACAAACAGGTGAAAAAAGAAAATACTTAACACACTATATCCATATACTCTTCCAAAACGGGTACTCTGACGTTCAGCCAAATAAATCAAACGCCATATTAATGAAGCAAACAAAAGAATAACGAAAGTAGAACCCACAAATCCTTTTTCTTCTCCTACCGTACAAAAAAATAAAATCAGTATCCTGTTCAGGGACATACTTCAGTTTTGTCTGAGTACCGTTCAGAAAGCCTTTACCAAGAAAACCTCCAGATCCAATGGCGATTTTACTTTGATTTACATTATATCCAGCTCCCGTCGGATCGTCTTCCATACCCAATAATACCTTTATACGAATCTGCTGGTGAGGTTCCAGTACTTCATTGAACACATAATCGGCAGAAAAAAGGAAACCTACCGAGCCAATGGTAAAAAACCAATAATATACAGATAATTAACGAATACGTTCATGCAGGAATAAATAGACCAGATAAATACATAAGGCTACACAAACTCCTCCCTGCAAATAAACGACATCAAACGGAATGACATAAAGCGAAAAAAGCCATCCCAATAACATCGATCCCAATCCAAATGAAAGTATATAGACTACAGCTCGATCGCTATTCTTACAATATGCTTTGACCAATAAGGCAGAAAACAATATAATTAACCCCAATACGGCAAATTCTCCCAATGAAGTGAGTCCATCTGCCATCAGTTCATTGCTGAAACGAATACCGACAATAAAATAAATAATGGCACATACACCCGCAAACAAGATGGAACCTGTCATACCTTCTCTATAGAGAACAAGAAAAAATGATAAGTAAACCAATGCCGAACCCGTTTCTTTCTGACAGACTATCAGCACCATAGGGATAAGAATTATAGCAAGACATACCAGCATGTTTCTACCCCGCTCGATAGAAAAGGTATACTCGCCCATATATTTTGCCAAAGCTAAAGCTGTTGCAAACTTCGCAAACTCTGCGGGCTGTAAACTCACAGGTCCCAATACAATCCACGAACGTGATCCTTTTATCTCATGTGGATTAAATATCGTTCCAAAAAGCAACAACAACAAAATACCGTATATCAGATAAGCATAAGTATCATACAAACGTTCTTCAAGCATCAACAAAACAAAACCTAAAGTCAAGGAACATCCAATCCACATCAACTGCTTTCCGGCACGTGTAGTAAAGTTCAGAAAATCAGGATCACCATAATCATAACTGGCTCCGCACACACTGAACCATCCACATACGATCAGCACCATGTAAAGAGCTATCGTCCACCAGTCAACTGTTTTCCATAAACTATCTTTCCTGTAAGCCATAATCAATTCTTCGGTTTTGAATATCGGTTGCCAACGCCTCGTCTTCCGCAGTCAGCTTACCAGTCAAATACTTTTCTATCATCAATTTTCCGATAGGAACCCCATATGTGGCTCCCCATCCTCCATTCTCTACATAAACAGCAATCGCTATCTTCGGATTATTCATCGGAGCAAATCCCATAAATGCAGAATGGTCCTTTCCATGATTTTGCGCTGTACCCGTTTTTCCGCAGATTTCCAGTTCTGGAATATTTGCCGTACGGCATGTACCTCCAAGCACAGCCGAACGCATGCCCTGTACAACTTCTTCATAATGCCCTTTATCTACTTTCGTATACCGGCGAGTTGTATAAATCGAATCAATAGACTCTCCTTCTATTTCCTTTACGACATGAGGAGTTACAAAATATCCCCGATTGGCTATAGTAGCACCCAAGTTGGCAATCTGTAATGGAGTAGCAGTAACTTCTCCCTGTCCGATTGAAATACTAATAATAGTCAAACCATTCCATGAACGGCGGTATGCCTTATCATAATACTGTGCATTAGGAATCATTCCACGTTTTTCTCCCGGCAAGTCAATTCCCAACTGATAGCCAAATCCCATTGAAACCATGTAATCACGCCAGGTATTCATCGCCTTCTGCACAGAACCATATTTCTGTCGTGCACCAATCATATAATACAATCCCCAGCAAAAATAACCATTACAAGAAGTTGCAATGGCAGGAATCAAAGACAGAGGCGAAGGATGAGCATGGCATCCCACATGAAGTCCACGGTAAGAGAATCCTCCAGAGCATGGATACATGGTTCCTGTATTAATAATTCCTTCCTGAAGAAAAGTCAAGGCCTGAGTAGTTTTAAATGTAGATCCCGGAGGGTAAGCTCCCATTATAGCACGGTTCAGCAAGGGTTTCCAAGGGTCCTTTGACATAGCTAAATGATTCTTTCCTCTGTCACGTCCAATCATCAGACTGGGATCATAAGTTGGCGATGAAACAAGGCATAGTACCTCACCCGTAGAAGGCTCAATAGCAACAATACTTCCAATTTTCCCTTCCAGCAGCCTTTCACCCAACATCTGAAGCTCAATATCCAGACTTAATGTCAAGTTCTTGCCCGGAACAGGAGCTTTATCAAATTTACCTTCCATATAATTGCCCTGAATACGGCCATGCGCATCACGAAGCAGTACTTCAACTCCCTTTTCTCCTCGAAGTTGTTTCTCATAAGAGCGTTCCACTCCCAGCTTTCCAATAAAATCACCGGGCAGATAATATTCATCATCCTCCATTTCCTGTTTGGAAACTTCCCCTATATCTCCTAATATATGTGCCCCCGAATTGTAATTATACTGACGAATAGTACGTCTTTGAATATAAAAACCGGGAAATTTAAAAAGCTTCTCTTGAAAAACCCCACAATCTTCAGCTGAAAGTTGGGTAAGAAAGACTTGATTGGTATAAGGCGAATAACCAGGATTTAAACGACGATCTTTCAGATCGCGAAACTTACGCCGTAAAAATTCAGGGGTAATCCTCAGCGTACGACACAAGTCCAGCGTATCCAGTGAAGTAATTTCCTTCATTACCACCGTAATATCATAAGCAGGCTGATTATAAACCAACAGCTTACCCGTACGGTCGTATATTACTCCACGACTCGGATATTGGATTTTTTTCAGAAAGGCATTACTGTCTGCATTCTTTCTATAATCGTCACTCAATATTTGTAAGGCAAACAAGCGAATGATAAAAAGAACAACTACCGTCAGCACGACGCCACCTATTACATATCTTCTTTTTGCCAGCTTATAATTTCTATCCACTACTTCTTCCTCCTTATAGTGTCTATACAAATAATACCGACAATCGTCATCAATGTATCTGTCAGAATTTTCCACATCAGCTCACTCATGCGGAAAAAGGTAAAAGCATCGATAACCTGCAAAGTCACAATAAATACCACCGTTTCACTCAGAACATACCTGAAAAACGGATAGAATCCCATTGAGCGAATGCCGGGAACATAATCGTCAGTCACATCACGAAGCATCTGCATACGCAGTAACGGACGACGGGTAAAAGCCATCATTGTAGCCGCTGCCGCATTCATGCCGGGAGTATTACTAAATATATCAATGCAAAGTCCAATAAAGAATGCCTGCAACAACAACGATTTACGCGGAGTTTCAGCATTCAATATCAATATATAATAGATATAAAGCATAGGAGTTGCATAGCCTAAGATATGCACATGGTTCAGTACCAGTACCTGAAGCAGTACCAGAAACACAAACCAGCCCAGTCTATGTAAGAACAATACCATATCCTTTATTTTATATTATCTTCGAGTACAGCCTGTTCTGACTGTCCACGAGCACTAATCACATTTACATCGTTCAGACGAGCAAAATCGGTAAACAGTTTTACTTTCAACACATACGACAACCCGTCATGACTATCCATTATATCATCTACCATTCCCACAGGAATACCTTCCGGAAATACAGCACTATGCCCGCTAGTCACAACTGTATCGCCTAACGAGAACTCAGAATGTCGCGGAATATCCCTAAGCCAGGCATAAAGTGAAGAACCTCCACTCCATTTTAAAGAACCGAAATAATCTGTCCGACGTATTTTACAACTGATACTGCTTTTCGAATTCAAGACTGGTAAAACAATGGCATAATGAGCCGAAGTCTGATATACAATGCCAACAATTCCATTTCCGCTCACTACCCCCATTTCAGCACAAATACTATCAGCAGAACCCTTATTGATTGTTATGTAATTATCAACGTGTGTCAGACTGTTATTCACCACCTGAGCCGGATAGATAGAATAATCAGCCAGCACATCTTTATAATTCTTTTCTACTTCGGTAGTATCGCGTGTATAAGCTTTAAGTGCTTTACTCAAAGACTCAACTTGCAATTCCAGTTCTACATTACGGCGTACCAAATCACGGTTTACCGTATGCAACCCGAAATAAGAAGTAATCTCGCTGGCTACTTCATAAATGTTTCCGGCAATACGATTGGCTGAAGTAAAAAAGACACTCCCCTGATAGCTGTTGAAACGAAACAGCAAAATGAAGCTCACTACCTCTAAGAAGACAAAGAGCAGCCAATAATCATATTTCAATAAAAAGTTTAGCAGATTTCGCATACCTACAACCTATCAGAGAAGAGAAATATCAAGATTAACGCGGAGCCATAATCTTTCAAGGCCCCGCAACTTCCATAAATAATGCTTCAATGGAAGTTTTATCTCATCAAGAATGAAAAACGATCGACGTTCTTCAGTGCAATACCTGTACCTTTAGCTACACTCAGCAAGGGGTCTTCGGCTATATGGAACGGAATATTGATCTTGTCAGTCAAACGTTTATCGAGTCCACGCAACAATGCGCCACCACCAGCCAGATAAATACCGTTGCTCACGATATCAGCATACAATTCTGGAGGAGTATTTTCCAATGCGCTCAGAATTGCAGTCTCTATCTTAGCAATGCTCTTTTCCAGACAATGAGCAATTTCCTGGTAACAAACCGGAACTTCCATCGGCAATGCAGTAATTCGGTTAGGTCCACGCACAATATAGTCTTCCGGAGCATCCTCTCCCAAATCTGTCAAGGCAGCTCCCACATGAATCTTGATACGTTCTGCCATACGTTCACTCACCTTCACATTATGCTGACGGCTCATATATTCCTGAATATCGGCTGTCAAATCATCTCCGGCAATACGGATAGAATTGTTCGACACAATACCTCCCAATGAAATAACCGCAATTTCGGTAGAACCACCACCTATATCTACAATCATATTACCTTCCGGAGCTTCTACATCCAGTCCGATACCGATAGCAGCTGCCATTGGCTCAAAAATCAGATATACATCACGTCCGCCCGCATGTTCAGCACTATCGCGTACTGCTCTCAGCTCTACTTCAGTAGAACCAGAAGGAACACCAATCACCATACGAAGTGAAGGAGTAAACAAACGGCGCCCCGTATTCACTTTCTTTATCAAACCACGCATCATCTGCTCGCACGCATTAAAGTCGGCAATCACACCATCACGAAGCGGGCGCACAGTACGGATGTTTGGGTTTTCCTTTTCATACATCAGTTTTGCACGTTCACCGACAGCAATCATTTTGTCAGTGCGACGGTCGAGTGCTACCACCGATGGCTCATCCACTACAATCTTGTCATTGCTCAATATAATGGTATTGGCAGTTCCAAGATCCATTGCTATTTCTTGTGTAAAAGAAAATAATCCCATAATCTTTCTTCTCTGTAATAAAAGGATCTTATTAAATTAATATGGAAAATATAAATATATAATGAAGAATAAAGACTTATACAGCCTCGCCTCATGCAATTCCCCACGGAAAGCCTTTATTCCTCATTATTTATATTCCTTATGTAAATATTAATGCTTGAAATGACGCACTCCAGTAATGACCATAGCTACACCATGTTCATTGCAATACTGGAAAGTGAGTTCATCTTTCACTGAACCACCCGGCTGGATGACAGCTTTAATACCTTCCTTATCTGCAAGTTCTACACAGTCGGGGAAGGGGAAGAAAGCATCACTAGCCATAACAGCACCATTCAGGTCGAATCCGAAAGACTTAGCTTTTTCGATAGCCTGCTTCAATGCATCAACGCGTGAAGTCTGACCAACTCCACTAGCTACAAGCTGTTTTCCTTTAGCCAGTACAATTGCATTGCTCTTGCTTTGTTTTACAATCTTGTTAGCAAAAAGCATATCGTCTATTTCAGCATCCGAAGGAGCTTTTTCAGAAACCTGTTTCAAATCGTCACGAGTTTCAGTCTTCAAATCACGATCCTGAACCAATACACCGTTCAACAAAGAACGGAACTGTTTTTTCGGAGTTTCAGCTTCTTTGCGAACCAGAATGATGCGATTCTTCTTTTGAGTAAGAATCTGTAAAGCATCTACATCGTAATCAGGAGCAATAATAACTTCGAAGAACAAACCATTGATTTCTTCGGCTGTAGCACGGTCTACTACAGTATTTGTTACAAGCACACCACCGAAAGCAGAAACAGGATCTCCTGCCAATGCAGCACGCCAGGCATCTACCAATACAGGACGAGAAGCCAGACCACAAGCATTATTGTGCTTCAGGATAGCAAATGTTGTTTCTCCCTTGAACTCATCAATCAAATCAACTGCTGCATTGATGTCAAGCAGATTGTTGTATGAAATTTCTTTTCCATGAATCTGATCGAACATCTTGTTCAAATCGCCGAAGAAAACACCTTTCTGATGAGGATTTTCACCATAGCGCAATACTTTCGGTTCTTCAGCAGCACAACGGAATGCAGAATCTTCACCTCCATCGAACCATCCGAAGATAGCTGAATCATAATGAGAAGAAACGGCAAATGCTTCTTTAGCAAACCAGCGACGTTCTTCACGAGTAGTAACCGCACCGTTTTCTGTAATGATATCAAGGAACGGCTTATACTGAGCTTTACTTGCTACGATAACTACATCATTGAAGTTTTTCGCTGCTGCACGAATCAATGAGATACCACCTATGTCAATCTTTTCGATAATAGACTGAGCATCGGCTCCTGAAGCAACTGTATCTTCAAACGGATAAAGATCGACAATCACCAGATCTATTTCAGGTATTTCATACTGAGTAACCTGCTGACGGTCTTCTTCCAGTTCACGACGGCATAAAATACCACCAAACACTTTCGGATGAAGTGTCTTTACGCGACCACCCAGAATAGAAGGATATCCAGTCAGATCTTCCACTGCATGACAGGGATAACCCAAACTTTCAATAAAATGACGTGTACCGCCGGTAGACAAAAATTCTACACCTTCTTCCGCCAAACGACGAATGATTGCATCTAAACCATCCTTATGGTATACCGATACCAAGGCAGTTTTTATTCTCTTTGACTCTGACATTGCTATAATATTTTAGTAATTACTATAATAATTCTATGTTTAGGGCACAAAGTTACGAATTTCCAGTAGATAAACATGCGAAGAAATTCTAAAAAAATCCCTTTTTCATTTTGTAACACGATTGTAACATTTATGACATTTCAATATAATACCCCCTGCATACCTTTGCGACACTGAAAAATTCATTTTATAGTAGTATATGGAAACTCTTTACTTGGGAATTGTAATTTTCCTTTTTATGCTGGCAATATTCGACCTTCTGGTAGGTGTCAGCAATGATGCAGTTAACTTCATGAACTCCGCCGTAGGTGCAAAGGTTGCCCGGTACAGGACAATTATCATTGTAGCGGCAGTCGGCGTTTTTGCCGGAGCTATTTTGAGTAACGGCATGATGGACATCGCCCGGCACGGCATTTTCCAACCCGCCAATTTCAGTTTCTATGAAATTATGTGTATCCTGCTTGCCGTCATGGTAACGGATGTTGTGCTGCTGGACGTATTTAACACGCTGGGGTTACCTACCTCAACCACCGTTTCAATGGTATTCGAATTATTGGGAGGTACATTTATTCTGGCTATTCTGAAAATTATCGGCGATGAAACCGGTCTTCTTTCATTGGGAGATATGATGAACACCGAAAAAGCATTGTCCGTTATCATGGGTATCTTCCTCTCTGTCGCTATCGCATTTATTGCCGGAACTCTTGTTCAGTATATATCCCGAATCATTTTCAGTTTCAACTATAAAAAACATCTTTCCTGGACAATTGGTATATTCGGAGGAATTTCAGTCACATCACTTTCATATTTCGTTCTGATCAAAGGCTTGAAAAGTGCACCGTTTATGAGTGCTGAATCACTTGCCTGGATAGATCAAAACACGACATTACTTGTAGCCGGATGCTTTGTTTTCTTTACATTGCTAATGCAGATTCTTCACTGGTGTAAGGTAAACGTATTCCGCATCATCGTATTACTCGGTACTTTCGCACTGGCTCTGGCTTTTGCTGGAAACGACCTTGTAAACTTTATCGGTGTACCTCTTGCCGGTTTCTCAGCTTATACCGACTACGTTGCCAATTCGAACGGTGCAGGTATACACGACTTCATGATGAGTTCTCTTATGTCATCTGCCAAGACTCCGGCCATCTTCCTGCTTGCTTCGGGTATCATCATGGTATATGCACTTGCTACCTCTAAGAAAGCTAAAAACGTAATCAAGACATCTGTCGACCTGGCACGTCAGGAAGAGGGTGACGAAATGTTCGGCTCATCTGCTCTGGCACGTACCATCGTACGCCGCGCCACAACGATTAATGAATTCATGGTAAAAGTAATTCCGGTAGGAATGCGCCGCTGGATAGACAGCCGTTTCAACAAGGATGAAGTTATCCTGGAAAATGGAGCAGCATTCGATATGGTTCGTGCAGCAGTCAATCTGGTACTTTCTGGTTTGTTGATCATTATCGGTACAACAATGAAGTTGCCGCTTTCTACTACATACGTTACCTTTATCGTAGCTATGGGTTCTTCACTTGCCGACCGTGCTTGGGGACGTGAAAGCGCTGTATGATTTTCCCACCAGCTTGCTGCGATGACAATTCCATTGTCCGAAGCAACCAGGCGGAAACCGCTGATGATAAATTCTCTTGCGATGATAATAATAACCATCCACGCCGGAAGCTTGTCCAGCTCTACAAAGCAGATCAGTGCAGAGCATACCAGCAGCTTATCTGCCAGCGGATCCATAAACTTTCCGAAATCGGTAATCAGATTGTCACGTCTTGCAATGTAGCCGTCCAGAGTATCCGTGATGCTGGCAGCGGCAAAGATTACCAGTGCAATCCATTTGGACGCGCTTCCGCCCACGCCAGACAGCAGGAAGAACACGAAAAACGGAATCATAATTACCCGCAGAATCGTTAATTTGTTTGGTAAATTCATTGGCTTATCTCTCCTATCAGATCATATTCCAGAGCGCCGGTAATTTTCACTCTTACAAAATCGCCGGATACGAGTGTTTCCGGTGTATTGACAAATACATAGCCGTCTACACCCGGTGCGTCCGCCTGGCTTCTGCCCACATAGGCATCCTCATCCGCCACTTTGCCCTCGATCATAACAAGAAGCTCCTGGCCGATCCTGCGCTCGCCGAGTTCTGCAGAGATATCCTGCTGCAGCTCCATCAGTTCTGCCTGACGGTCCAGTTTTACCTCCTCGTCGATCTGATGCTCCATCGCAGCAGCCGGTGTTCCCTCCTCCGGAGAGTAGGTGAATACGCCGAGACGGTCGAACTCCATGTCGTTGATAAACTCGAGGAGTTCTTTGTGCTGCTCTTTTGTCTCTCCCGGGAATCCTGTGATCAGCGTGGTGCGCAGTGTGATATCCGGCATCTCGCTTCTCAGGAAATCAATTTTGTCGATCAGCTCCTGTTTGGATGTTCTGCGACCCATGCGGCGCAGGATCTCATCGTTGGCATGCTGAATCGGCAGATCCAGGTAGTGACAGACTTTCGGCTCTTCCTTCATCGTCTGAACGAGTTCCGGATAGATGTCCTCCGGATAGCAGTACAGAATCCGGATCCAGTAGAGCTCCTGAATTTTGCAGAGCTCTTTTAACAGAAGGTGGAGAGACGGCTTTCCGTACAGATCGATACCATAAATGGTTGTCTCCTGCGCAACGAGAACGAGCTCTTTGACACCCTGTTCTGCCATCGTCTTCGCTTCTGCTATCAGTTCCTCCATCGGAACGGAGCGGTACGGTCCGCGCAGCTTCGGAATGATGCAGTAGGTACAGTGCTTGTCACAGCCCTCTGCAATTTTCAGATATTCGTAATGGCCGCCTGTCGTTACAACGCGCTGTGCGTCAATTTTCGGCAGTCCTTTCAGATCGGCATACTCCTGGAAGCGGTCGCCGCCGAGGACATCCTGAATGGCATCCAGGATTTTGTCATAGCTGTTCGTTCCAAGTACGGCGTCAACCTCCGGAATCTCCTCAATGATTTCATCGCGGTAGCGCTCTGCCATACAGCCCGTTACCAGAAGAACCTTACAGCTTCCCGCTGTACGGTACTTCGCCATTTCAAGAATATTTTGAATGCTTTCTTCTTTGGCGTCGTGGATAAAGCAGCATGTGTTTATCACGATAACCTCTGCATCTTCCTCGGAATCGGTGATCTCGAAGCCATGCTCTACCAGAAGACCCAGCATATGCTCGGAATCTACCAGGTTTTTATCGCATCCAAGGGAAATAAACAGAATTTTCATATTATTCAATTACTGGCTCCTCTTTTGTTTCCTCTTCCGCTTCAACTTCAGATTCCGGAAGGATTGTAACCTCTCCTTTGTACATCTCCTCTACGGCGATGGAAAGCGGTTTCATGCCTTTTTTCACTTTTACAAGCGGTTCAGCTCCGCCGATGATCTGTCTTGCACGTTTGCTTGTTGCAAGTACAAGAGAGTAACGGCTGCTGACAACCGGTGCCTCGTCCAGATCCTGGCCCTCGTTAATAGTTGCAATCAGTTCCTGATAAGATGGATGAATCATAATAAATGCTCCTTTCTATTTTTCCAGACTTTTTTTCATCTGTTCGATAAAGTCTTTCTGGTTGCTGCTCATGAAATGCTGGCTCTGAATGGTCTCATGCATCTGTTTTACGCAGGTTTCGAGGTCGTCGTTGATCAGGACATAATCGTACTGGTCCATGCCCTGTGCTTCCTCTTTTGCACGCTCCATTCTGCCTTTGATGACTTCTTCTGTTTCCGTTCCGCGTCCCCGGAGGCGTCGTTCCAGCTCCTCGGCGGTCGGCGGTGTGATGAACACAAGAAGGGTGTCCGGACGTTTTTCCTTGACCTGAAGTGCTCCCTGGATTTCAATCTCAAGCAGAACATCTTTTCCGGCATCCAGCTGCTCCTCTACGTATGCCTTCGGCGTTCCGTAGGAATGTTTTACGTAACGCGCATACTCGAGGAAGGCATCCTCTTCTACCATGCGGTCAAACTCTTCTTCTGTACAGAAAAAGTACGATACGCCGTCTTCCTCGCCCGGACGCGGGTCTCTTGTGGTGACGGAGATGGACAGCGCATAGTTGTCGTACTCCTCCATCAGGCGTTTCATCAGTGTTCCTTTTCCTGCTCCGGAAAAAACCGGATACTACAGTAAGTATTCCTCTACTCATTTTCAGATTCCCCTCGCTCTTTTTCTGTTTCCCAGCCGCCGTTGAATCTGCGGCTGATCGTTTCCGGCTGCAAAGCCGAAAGGATGATAAATTCTTCTCCGGTGATGAGCACTGCTTTCGTGCGTCTTCCCTGCGTCGCATCGATGATGCGGTTGCTTTCCTTTGCACGCTGCACCATACGCTTGACGGGCGCCGCCTCGGGACTCACCACTGCTATTATTTTATCCGAATTTACGACATTGCCGAATCCGATGTTGATCAGTTTTGCCACAATCCGTCCTTTCCTGTACCTTCTGAAGTCTTTTTCAGAAAATACATCTACCCATACAGATTTATTATAATTCATTCAGAAAGCCTAGTCAAATCTTTTTTTCTGTATTATAATGAAAATACCAGAATTTCAAACAAAGGAGATATTTTCTATGGCTTTTGATGGAATTACCATTGCAAATATTGCACAGGAACTGAATCAGACCATCGTCGGCGGAAAGATCAACAAGATCGCACAGCCGGAAAACGACGAGCTGATGATTACAATAAAAAACAACCGTACCGTTTACCGTCTTCTCCTCTCGGCAAGTGCTTCGCTTCCGCTGATCTACCTGACGGACAACAATAAGCCCGGCCCGATGACCGCACCGAATTTCTGTATGCTGCTCCGCAAACACATCGGCAGCGCCCGCATTCTCTCCGTTACCCAGCCGGGACTCGAGCGTATTCTTATTTTTGAGCTCGAGCATTTGAACGAACTCGGCGATATCTGCCGCAAGAAGCTGATTGTGGAGATCATGGGAAAACACAGCAACCTGATCTTCTGTCAGGAGGACAATACGATCCTTGACAGTATCAAACATATTTCCGCCAACATGAGTTCTGTCCGTGAGGTTCTTCCGGGCCGCACCTGGTTCATTCCGCACACGCAGGATAAGAAAGATCCGCTCACGATCACAGAAGAAGAATTTTTCGATTTCGTCTGCACGAAACCGATGGCTGCCGCAAAGGCAATCTACACTTCCCTTACCGGCTTCAGCCCGCTGATGGCGGAGGAAGTCTGCTGCCGCGCCGGCATCGACGGCGGATTTGCGGTCAATGCACTCGAAGAAAATGCGAAGCTTCATCTGTTCCGCACCTTCTCTTATCTGATTGAGGATATCAAAAACGGCGCATTTACGCCGAACATCGTATACCAGGGCGATGAGCCGAAAGAATTTTCCGCACTGAAACTGACGCAGTATCAGGATTTGCGGAAGGAAACATACGATTCGATCTCCGGTGTACTGGAAACATACTATGCCATGAAAAACCGCATCACCCGCATCCGTCAGAAATCTTCCGATCTGCGCCGTGTCGTCAATACCGCACTCGAACGGAATGTCAAAAAATACGACCTGCAGCAGAAACAGTTAAAAGACACCGACAAGCGGGAAAAATACCGGATTTACGGTGAGCTTTTAAATACGTACGGCTACAGCTGCCAGCCGGGCGATACTTCGCTGAAAGCCGTCAATTACTATAACGGCGAGGAAATCACGATTCCGCTCGACGGAACGCTCTCTGCCGGCGAAAATGCGAAAAAATACTTCGACCGCTACGGAAAGCTGAAGCGGACCCGTGAGGCACTCGAGGAACTTCTTGTCGAGACGAAAGAGGAAATCGACCATCTCGAATCCATCAGCACGGCGCTTGATATTGCGCTCGATGAGGCGGATCTGGTGCAGTTAAAAGAAGAGCTGATCGAGTACGGCTACATCCGCCGCAAGGGACCGACAGGGAAAAAGCAGAAAATCACCTCCCATCCGTTCCACTACCGCTCTTCCGAGGGCTTTGACATTTATGTCGGCAAGAACAACTTCCAGAACGAGGAACTTTCGTTTAAATTCGCCTCCGGCAACGACTGGTGGTTCCACGCGAAAGGCCAGCCGGGCAGCCATGTCATCGTAAAGACGAACGGTAAAGAGCTGCCGGATTCCGTCTACGAAGAGGCCGCTGCTCTCGCCGCCTATTACTCGAAAGGCAGACAGGCACCGAAGGTGGAAATCGACTACACCTTAAAGAAAAACCTGCGCAAACCAAACGGAAGCAAACCGGGTTTCGTTGTTTATTACACCAATTACTCCATGATGGCGGAGCCGAACATCCGCAATCTTCAGGAATACAGGACTGAATTCAGAATACAAAAGACTTTTCGCACATTCCTATCTGTTCCTCTTTGCGAAAAAGTCTTTTTTTCGTAAAATTAATACTTCCTTCATTTCTTTTTCGATGCTCTATGGTATACTTCTTAGTATGGAAAAAGATTCCAGACGTGATCTTTTTCAACCAAACCACAGTGAGGCTGTCTCTTCTTTATCAGGACAGCCGGAGAGGAATATAACTGTTATGAACAAAACAATTCCCGAAATCATTCACCGCCGTGTTCCAACGACGCGCTATGAGGCAGACCCTTCCAAAGGCCTTTCCGCCGAGCAGGTTGCCGAGTACCGCGAGAACGGCTGGACCAACTGCGCGGTGGAACCTCCGTCCAAGACAACGGCCGAGATCGTAAAGAGCAATGTCTGTACGTATTTCAACCTGATTTTTCTGATTATTGCCATCTTTCTGATCCTTGCCGGTTCGTTCCGGGATCTTACGTTTCTGCCGGTCATCATCGCGAACACGCTGATCGGCATTGTACAGGAAATCAAGGCGAAAAAGACGCTGGAAAAGCTGTCTGTTTTAAACGCGCCGAAGGCTACTGCGATCCGTGACGGTGCTGAGGTAACACTCGCCGCGGAGGATCTCGTACTCGATGATATTGTTGTATTTACCGCAGGAAAACAGATCTGCGCTGATGCTGTCGTGCTTGAAGGTGAGGTACAGGTCAACGAATCGCTGCTTACCGGTGAATCCGATGAGATTACCAAGCGCCCGGGCGACGAGCTGATGTCCGGAAGTTTTATCGTCTCCGGAAGCTGCAAGAGCCGTCTGACCCAGGTCGGTGAAGATTCCTACATTTCCCGTCTGACCCTCGAGGCAAAGGCCATGAAAGAGGGCGAACAGTCCGAGATGATCCGCTCCCTCAACAAGCTGGTAAAGGTTGTCGGCATTCTGATCATTCCGATCGGTCTTCTGCTCTTCGGCCAGCAGTTTTTCGTCTCCCACGAAGCGTTCCGTGAGAGCATTACCTCGATGGTGGCCGCCGTGCTCGGCATGATCCCAGAAGGTCTTTACCTGCTTGCGAGCGTTGCCCTTGCCGTCAGCGTTATGCGTCTGGCTTCGCAGAAGGTTCTCGTGCATGATATGAAATGTATCGAGACGCTGGCTCGCGTCAACGTGCTCTGTGTCGATAAGACGGGAACCATCACCGAGACAAATATGAAAGTACATGACCTGATTCTGGTCGGCTCCAGTTCAGTCCCTGATACAGAATCCGGCGAAAATGCTCCCGCACCGCAGAAAGAAGAGCTTTCCCTTGCGGTCGGTGATTTCGCATCTGCCATGTCAAACGACAACATTACTATGGCGGCACTGAAAGAATATTTTAAAGACAACAACGGCAGAACTGCCGTTTCGATGACTTCGTTCTCCTCGGAATTCAAGTATTCCAGTGTGACATTTTCGGATGTCTCCTACGTGCTCGGTGCCCCGGAGTTCGTTCTCCGCGATGATTTCGCACGCTATCAGAGTGAAATTGAAGCGTATACCTCAAAGGGATTCCGTCTCCTCGTCTTCGGCACATCCGAAACTGTACCGGATGGAAAAGCACTCTCCGGCCGTGTCACGCCGCTTGGCTACGTGCTTCTCTCCAATCCGATCCGAAAAGAAGCACCGGAAACGTTCCGCTACTTCGAAGATCAGGGTGTCCATGTCAAGGTCATCTCCGGTGATACTCCGGTAACGGTATCTGAGGTTGCCCGCCAGGCAGGGATTGCACACGCAGAGGATTATATTGATGCTTCCACTCTAAAGACACCGGAAGAGCTCGAAGAAGCAATCCTAAAATACACCGTGTTCGGCCGTGTCACACCAGACCAAAAACGACAGTTTGTCCAGGCTTTAAAGAAAAACGGCAAGACCGTTGCGATGACCGGCGATGGTGTCAACGATGTGCTCGCATTAAAGGATGCCGACTGCTCCGTTGCGATGGCATCCGGAAGTGACGCTGCCGCACAGGCTGCACAGCTCGTTCTGCTGGACAACGACTTTTCGAAGATGCCTTCTGTCGTACTGGAAGGCCGCCGCGTTGTCAACAACCTGCAGCGCTCGGGAACGCTGTTCCTGGTAAAGAACATTTTCTCGTTCCTGCTGTCCATCTTCTCACTGATCTCGATGGTGACGTATCCGCTGGAGCCGTCCCAGATCTCGCTGATCAGTATGTTTACGATCGGTATTCCAGGCTTCCTGCTCTCGCTAATGCCGAACAAAAACCGGATCGAGGGCCACTTTATCACGAACATTCTGACACGGGCCCTGCCTGCGGCGCTGACCGACTTTTTGATGGTCGCAACACTCGTCGTCTTCGGCCAGGAATTTGCGGTCGGCTCGGAAGATATTTCGACCGCTGCCACCGTACTGCTCGCCATTGTCGGTTTTATGATTCTCTACCGGATCAGCAAGCCGCTCAACTGGATGCGCTGGACGATCCTGATCGGCTCGATTATTGCCTTCATTTTCTGCAGTACCTATCTGAACCAGCTGTTCGCCATTTCTGATATGTCCAGAAAATGTATCATGCTGCTGGTCGTATTCTCTGTCGCAACAGAGCCGGTTCTGCGATATTTGAGCATCCTCGTGGATTCCATTTCCTCTTTTTACCGGAAGCAGAAAATTTTCTTCCTGCGAAAACGGGAAGCGAGAAAAGCGAAATAAAACGTAAAACCAAACATCAAAAATGCCGTACAGCGTTGGAAATTTTTCTCCGCCTGTACGGCATTTTTTGAATTTACCAATCACAGTTTCTTACTTTCTCATCTCCGGATCTTCCGCGTAATGCGTCCGCTCGCCGCCGATGTATTTCGGTCTTGTCCGCGCGCAGACAACGTGCGCATCTCCGATCGTTTTCTGCGATACCCGGACCGGAACGGCTACTGCCTTAAGCTGCATGCCGATCAGCACATCACCGATATCAATACCTGCATGCGCCTGCACACGCTCTACGGTGACAGCGTCCTCCAATCCATAGTATGCCGCCATCGCAAACGATCCGCCGCCATGCAGCCACGGTACCGCGCAGACCGGCTCGTAACCGTATTTTTCTGCCGCCGCACGCTCCAGAACAACCGCGCGGTTCAGATGCTCACAGCACTGCGCCGCCAGATACAGCCCGTGCTCCTTCGTACACGCATACAGCGCCTCAAACACCGCCTGCCCGATCTCCTGGCTGGAATCCGTTCCGAGCTTACTGTTGTGAATTTCACTCGAAGAACATCCCACTACCAGAATCTGTCCCGGTTTCATCTGCGCCGTCGTAATCAGCTCCTCTGCAACGGCACGCGCTTCCTGTCTGATTGTTTCAAGATCCATTTTGTATCCCTCCTTGCTAAACAGCAATATTTATGCAAAAGGAGACTGACTCTTTTTCCAAGAATCAGCCTCCTTTCTTCAGCTTACATAATTATTATTTCTGAACGATATTCACAATTCTTCCCGGTACGTAAATTTCTTTTACGATGTTTCCGGTCAGTTTGTCTGCAACTGCCTCTTTTGCAGCGGCGATTGCGGTCTCTTTATCTGCATCTTTGGCGATTTTGATCGTTCCGCGCATTTTGCCGTTGATCTGAACAGCGATCTCGGCTACTGCCTCTACGGTCTTCTCCTCGTCAAACTCCGGCCATGCGGTCTGATACAGACGGCCTTCGTATCCAAGGTCTGCCCACAGTTCCTCGGTCATATGCGGTGCAACCGGATTTAGCAGGATCAGAAGGGTTTCGAACTCTTTTCTCGTTACTTTTCCGGCTTTGTAGAACTCGTTGACCAGGGTCATCATGGCTGCGATCGCTGTGTTGTATTTCAGGGACTCATAGTCGTTGGATACTTTCTTGATGGTCTGGTGCATTTTGGACTCCAGCTCTTTGGAGTAGGAATCTCCGTCTACCAGGCTGTCCTGCAGTTTCCATACACGTTCGAGGAAACGACGGCATCCTTTTACGCCTTCCTGAGACCAGGATGCACTTAAGTCGAAGGCACCGATGAACATCTCGTACGTACGCAGGGTATCTGCACCGAACTCAGCTACGATATCATCCGGGTTGACAACGTTTCCACGGGATTTACTCATCTTCTCGCCGTTCTCGCCGAGGATCATTCCGTGGGAAGTACGTTTCTGATACGGTTCCGGGCAGGTAACTACGCCCTGATCGTACAGGAATTTATGCCAGAAACGGGAATACAGAAGGTGAAGGGTGGTGTGCTCCATTCCTCCGTTGTACCAGTCAACCGGCAGCCAGTATTTCATAGCTTCTTTGCTTGCCAGAGCCTCTTTGTTCTTCGGATCGGTATAGCGGATGTAATACCAGGAAGAACCAGCCCACTGCGGCATGGTATCGGTCTCACGTTTTGCAGGTCCTCCGCAGCACGGGCAGGTGGTGTTGACCCAGTCTGTCATGGCAGCCAGCGGAGACTCGCCGTTATCGGTCGGCATGTAGCTCTCTACATCCGGCAGCTCCAGCGGAAGGGATTCTTCCGGAACCGGAACGTAACCGCATTTGTCGCAGTGTACGATCGGAATCGGCTCACCCCAGTAACGCTGACGGGAGAATACCCAGTCACGCAGCTTATAGTTTGTTTTTGCTTTTCCAACGTGGTTCTCTTCGAGCCACTCAAGAATTTTCTTTTTTGCTTCCGCAACGGAAAGTCCGTTCAGGAAACCGGAGTTGACAAGAGTTCCCTCTGCAACGTCGGTGTAAACTTCGTTCTGTACGTCGCCGCCTGCAACGACCTCGATGATCGGCATGTTGAATTTCTTTGCGAACTCCCAGTCACGCTCATCGTGTGCCGGTACTGCCATGATGGCGCCGGTGCCGTAGCTCATCAGTACATAATCGGAAATCCAGATCGGGATCTCTTTTCCATTAACCGGGTTGACTGCGGAAAGTCCGTCGATCATGACACCGGTCTTGTCTTTTGCAAGCTCGGAACGCTCGAAATCGGATTTTCTGGCTGCCATCTCACGGTATGCGCAGACCTCATCCCAGTTCTTGATCTCATCTTTGTACTGGTCGATGTACGGATGCTCCGGGGAGAGTACCATGTACGTAACACCGAACAGGGTATCCGGGCGTGTGGTGTAGATAGTCAGCTTCTCCGGTTTATCTTTCAGGGAGAAATCAACCTCTGCTCCGTGGGAACGTCCGATCCAGTTTTTCTGGGAAGTTTTGACACGCTCAATATAGTCAACGCCGTCCAGACCGTCGATCAGCTTGTCTGCATACTCGGTAATCTTCAGCATCCACTCGCTCTTTACTTTGCGGACAACCGGGCTTCCGCAGCGCTCGCACACGCCGTTTACAACTTCCTCGTTTGCAAGGCCTACCTTACAGGAGGTACACCAGTTGATCGGCATCTCTTTTTTATATGCCAGTCCGGCTTTGAAAAGTTTCAGGAAAATCCACTGGGTCCAGTGATAGTATTCCGGATCCGTCGTGTTGATCTCTCTGTCCCAGTCGAAGGAATATCCAAGAGACTGAAGCTGGTCTTTGAAGTGATGTACGTTGTTTTTGGTAACGATCTTCGGATGGATGTGGTTCTTGATCGCATAGTTCTCAGTCGGAAGACCAAATGCATCCCATCCCATCGGATACAGAACGTTGTAACCCTGCATTCTGCGCTTTCTGGCTACGATGTCCAGTGCAGTGTACGGACGCGGATGGCCTACGTGAAGTCCCTGTCCTGACGGATACGGAAACTCAACGAGTGCGTAGTATTTCGGTTTTGTATAATCATCTGTGGCGGCAAAGGCTTTTTCATCCTGCCAGATCTTCTGCCACTTTTTTTCAATGTCCTGTGGCTCATATCTTTTACTCATAGGTAACCTCCTGCATGTTCAAGTTCAAAGTTCTTTTTTCTCACACCGCCGCATAGGACAGCATGCGCATTTGAACATATAGCTGTATTCTATCACTCTTTCCCTGTTTTTACAATTTATTTTTTCCTATATCCTCCGTTTTTCTTCAAAAACCGCAGAAAAATCCGGTTTCCGGGCGAATTCTGCTCCCGAAACCGGATTTTCTCTGTTTTATCACACTATTTTATAAAGCTTTATTCTTCTGCTTTTTCAACCTTCGAAGCTCTTGCCTCAATCTCTTTTGCCTGGATATCGGACGGAGCCTGCTCATATCTCGCAAACTCATAGGAGAAATCACCGCTTCCGCCTGTCATGGAGCGGAGTGTTGTGCCGTATCCGTAGATCTCAAGTTCCGGAACATCAGCCTCGATAATCGTATGGCCCTTGTGATCCGGGTTCATGCCGAGCACACGGCCACGGCGTTTGTTGAGATCGCCCATGATATCGCCGGTGTATTTATCGTCTACCGTGATCTTCATCGAAACGATCGGCTCAAGGAGAACCGGGGATGCTTCCATAAAGCCTTTCTTGAACGCCTGGATCGCTGCGGTCTTGAATGCCATCTCGGAGGAGTCTACCGGATGATAAGAACCATCATACAGAACGGCTTTGACGCCGACTACCGGATAAGCAGCCAGAGGGCCTTTCTGTACGGCTTCCTGGATACCTTTTTCAACAGCCGGGAAGTAGTTCTTCGGAACGGCGCCGCCGACAACTTCCTGCTCGAAAACGTATGGTTTCTCGAGATCTCCGGAAGCGGAGAAGCGCATTTTTACATGACCGTACTGGCCGTGGCCGCCGGACTGTTTTTTGTATTTTGCTTCTACATCCGAATTTTTGCGGATCGTCTCGCGGAAGGCTACCTTCGGACGGGACAGCTCTACTTCTACTTTGTAGCGCTCCAGCAGCTTGCTGACGATAATATCGATGTGCTGGTCGCCCATGCCGTACAGCAATGTCTGATGGTTTGCAGAATCATTGACTGCCTTCATAGTCAGGTCTTCCTGCATCATCTTGGCAAAGGCCTGGGAGATCTTATCTACATCGGCTTTGTTCTTCGGTTTATATCGTTTTGCGGTGTACGGAGTCGAAACATCCGGTTTTCCGTAGCGGACCTGATTGTTCTTTGTCGCAAGGGAATCGCCGGTTCTTGCATCGCCGAGTTTTGCGATGGCACCGATATCTCCTGCATGAAGCTCCGGTACTTCGATCGGCTTGGAGCCTTCGAGCACGTACAGCTTGCTCAGTTTTTCTTCGGATTCCTGATCTACATTATAGAGCACATCATCGCTTTTAATAACGCCGGAGCAAACCTTAATCATTGAATATTTTCCAAGGAACGGATCCACGATCGTCTTGAAAATGGTCGCGCTCTTCGGTTTCGCGAAGTCGTAATTTGCCTCGAAAATTTCGTTCGTATTGAGATTGATGCCGGCACACGGACGGGTGGACGGATCCGGGAAGTATCCGCAGATATCATCCAGAAGGTTCGATACGCCCTGCAGATTGACCGGGGAGCCCATGCATACCGGAACGATGGTGCCGTCTCCTACGTTCATGGCAAGCGCTGCGGAAATCTCTGCTACCGAGAACTCTTCTCCGCCAAAGTAGCGGTCCATAAACTCTTCACTTGTTTCTGCCACAGATTCCATCAGGGTTTCACGGTACTTCTCCAGATATTCTACGGAGTAATCCGGAATCGGGCATTCTTCTTTTTTATCTTTTTCGATATATCTGCGGCCTTTGTTCTTTACAATATTGATATATCCTACAAATTTACCGTTTTCACGCAGAGGCATATGAAGCGGTGCGATTCGTTTTCCGTACAGTTCGGTGAGCTGCTCAACGACTTCTCGGTAGCTGACATCGTCCTGATCCATTTCCGTTACGAAGATCATACGCGGAAGATTGTATTTCTCGCAGAGTTCCCATGCTTTCTGGGTTCCGACCTGCACGCCGGCCTTTCCGGATACCACGATTACAGCGGCATCTGCTGCGGAAGCGGCTTCCTGTGCTTCTCCTACGAAATCAAACATTCCAGGAGTATCCAGAACATTGATCTTATTTTTTCCCCATACGACCGGGACAAGCGTTGTGGAAATAGAGCATTTGCGCTTGATTTCTTCTTTGTCAAAATCGCTGACGGTATTTCCGTCTGTCACTTTTCCGAGACGGTTTGTCATACCGGAAAGATAAGCCATAGCTTCGGTCAGACTTGTCTTTCCGGAGCCGCTGTGCCCCAGCAGCACCACATTTCTGATTCGGTCAGTTCTAAAAACGTCCATATGTAATACCTCCCATGTAAGTAAATTTGCAGATTGTAAGGCCGCTCTTATTCGCCTTTCTGCTTTTATCAAGATTCACGTCTTCCGTTCCTCTTATCATAGTCATCTATCTACTAAAGTTTTTGCTTTTTTGCAAGTATATTATTCTATATTTCACAATATATTTCTGAATTTTTAAATTTTATATGTATTTTAGCTGGTATTCTGCCTTTCTCCGCTTTTCTGTCTGGCATTTTTCTGTGGAATCTGCCGGATTTTGCAAACAAGTCAAAATGCTGCCTTTCAAAATGCTTTGTCACTTTAAGCAAGAAATCTTTGACATTTGATTTCAGATGCTTTACAATGTCTTTTATACGATTTACATACGAAAATTGTCAGAAAGGACTACTTGAATTATGTGTGATACATCCGAAAGAATCTGTATCGGCTTTATCGGCCTTGGCCTCATCGGCGGCTCCATTGCAAAAACCCTCAGAAAGGTTCACCCGGAGTATAAACTGATGGCATACTGCCGCACCAAAGCGACGATCGAAGAGGCAATTCAGGAAGGCGTGATTGATATCGCGCTGGAAGAACGGGACGACCGCTTTGCCGACTGTGATTATATTTTCTTATGTGCTCCTGTCAGCACCAACATCTCCTATCTTCCGTTCGTGAAAGGCATCGCAAAACCGGGCTGTATCATCACAGACGTCGGAAGTGTAAAAGGAGAAATCCATCAGGCGGTGGAAACCCTCGGCATGACGCACCAGTTTATCGGCGGCCATCCGATGGCAGGCTCCGAAAAGACGGGATATTCCAGCGCCACCGATTACCTGCTGGAAAATGCTTACTATATGATTACACCCGGACCAGATGTTGAGATCGCGACAGTTTCCGCTTTCGTTGATCTTGTCCAGTCCTTAAAGGCGATCCCGATGGTTTTAACATACGAAGAGCACGACTACATCACCGCAGGTGTCAGTCATCTGCCGCATATCGTTGCCGCTACCCTGGTCAATGCACTCGCATCCCTAGACACACCGGAAGAGCAGATGAAAACCGTTGCTGCAGGCGGCTTCAAGGACATCACCCGCATCGCTTCCTCCTCCCCGGAGGTATGGCAGCAGATCTGTCTCTCAAACCAGAAGCAGCTCTCGAATGTGCTGGATTCCTATATCCGCCTTCTCGTCCAGGCAAAATACCTGGTTGACAACAAAAAAGGCCACGAGCTCTACAATATGTTTGAAAGTTCCCGCGAATACCGGAATTCCATGGAAGATTCTTCCTATGGACCGACAAAGAAAGAATACGTCGTTTACTGCGACCTGCTCGATGAAGCCGGCGGAATCGCAGCCGTTACAACAATTCTTGCCATCAACCAGATCAGTATTAAAAATATCGGCATTACGCATAACCGCGAGTTCGAAGAGGGTGCTCTCCGCATTGAATTTTATGAAGAGCAGGCAGGCATTCTTGCCCGGAAGGTCTTAAAAGACCATGGTTATACCATTCATATCCGCAATTAAAAGCGCGTATATCTTGACAGGAGGAAGTTACGTTATGCAGTTCCAGAAAGCAGTACGTCCTCTGCGCGGAGAAATCTCCGTGCCGGGCGATAAATCCATTTCCCACCGCGCCGTCATGTTCGGTGCCATTTCAGAGGGAACCACAGAAGTCACAAACTTTTTACAGGGTGCCGACTGTCTCTCTACCATCTCCTGCTTCCGCAGTATGGGCATTGAGATCGAGAACACGCCGGAGCGCATCCTCGTTCATGGAAAAGGCCTGCACGGGCTTTCGGCTCCATCCGCCGTTCTCGACTGCGGAAACAGCGGAACAACGACACGCCTGATCTCCGGCATTCTTGCCGGCCAGAACTTTTCCAGTACACTGACCGGTGACGCCTCCATTCAGAAACGGCCGATGGGACGCATCATCAATCCGCTGACCCAGATGGGCGCTTCCATCCGCAGTATTCCGGAAAACGGCTGTGCGCCGCTTGCGATCAACGGCCATCCGCTCCACGCCATCTCCTATCTTTCGCCGGTCGCATCCGCACAGGTCAAATCGTGTGTCCTGCTTGCCGGACTGTATGCTGACGGAAAAACAAGCGTTACCGAACCGGCTCTTTCCAGAAACCATACGGAGCTGATGCTGAAATTCTTCGGCGCCGACGTTGCCTCCGAAGGGCTGACCGCATCGGTTCTGCCGGACCCGGATCTCCATGGAAATCTCGTCCGTGTGCCGGGAGATATTTCCTCCGCCGCCTACTTCATCGCCGCCGCGCTGATAGTTCCAGGCTCTGAGGTGCTCCTGAAAAATGTCGGCATCAACCCGACCCGCGACGGTATGCTCCGCGTCTGCCGCGCCATGGGTGCTGACATCACACTTCTGAATGAGCAGAACTCCGGCGGAGAACCGGTTGCAGACCTTCTCGTGCGCTATACGCCGTCTCTTTCCGGCACTGTCATCGAGGGCGAACTGATCCCGACCCTGATCGATGAAATCCCGATCATCGCGGTTCTTGCCGCCACAGCGAACGGTACAACCGTGATCCGGAATGCGGAGGAGCTGAAAGTCAAAGAATCGAACCGTCTTGATATCATGGTAAACGAACTCACCGCGATGGGTGTTTCCCTGGAAGGCACGGACGACGGCATGATCATTGAGGGCGGAAAACCGTTCCACGGCGCCCAAATCGACAGCCGCCTCGACCACCGCATTGCGATGTCGTTTGCAATCGCTTCGCTTGCCGCAGAGACACCGACGGAAATCCTGCGCGCCGGCTGTGTGGATATCTCGTATCCGACATTCTACCAGGATCTGGCACGGCTGCAGGCATAAAAAACGTTTAAACAAAAAATGGATTGTGAAGATCATTTCCTCACAATCCATTTTTTTTGCTTTTACCCTGTTCTTCCGGCCGTTCCAACCGTTTCTCCCTGCCGTACCCGCGTTTCGATTCCAAGCCGCGAATAATTCCAGATCCGTTTTTCCGGCACTGCGCTTCCCTTCTGTGCCAGAACGATCACTGTCGAACCACCGAAGGCAAAATAGCCTTTCTCTTCGCCGCGCTGTACACGTCTCGCCTCTCCGGCATTTTCATTGACAATCTTTCCGACCATCATCGCGCCGACCTCCATCTGCAGCAGTGTGCCGAAATTTGCGGACTGCAGCAGCGTGTAGGTTCTCGTATTTTCTTTATAGATCGGGCAAAAATCATTCGCCGCCGGATTGACCGTGTGGAGCACACCCTCAATCCGCCGTTCCGTCGAACAGACGCCGTCATCCACAAAGAGATACCGGTGATAATCGTCCACGGAAAGCCGGAACAGAAATAACGTTCCGCCCTCATACCGTTTTGCCAGCTTCCGGTCGCGCAGAAGCTGTTCCAGCGTATATTCTGTGTTCTTGATCTCAAACTTCCCGTTCTCATGAATCGGATAAACCGTAAGCCGCGCATCACACGGGCTGATAAAATCCTGCGGCGCATTGGAAAACGGACGTGCATCCATTTTCAGCTTCCGCACAAAGAAATCATTGAACGAGATAAACTGCTTTGCGGTACATTCCTTCAGTGAAATATGATTTTTCTTTACAAACGGTACAACCAGCGGCACCGATAAGCGGCTGCCCAGAAAGCAGCCTGCCGCACGAGATACAAATGACTGAACCAGCGGCTGCATCGCGGCTCTTCCGGCGGCATGGCTGTACATCATGTGCAGAAAACGGTCCTGCAGATCATTTTCCTCGCGGATCAGATCAAGCTTTGGATGATTTTTCCCCTGTTTTCGGTAAGGATAAGCGCAGAGTCTCAAATCGTTCTTCCTCCCTTCCAGATCAGAAGTCCGCGGAGCACAGCCACTCCAACGACCGCTACCAGCACAGCAAGCTCTTTATTCGTCGGCTTGCGGAAGCGGAAATCCGTGATAAACAGAACGCCGACCGCCAGCACCAGCAGATGCAGCCAGATCAGAAAGTATCCGCGGCAGAGCGGTGCAAAGACGAACAGCAGCGGCAAAGCTACTGACATCGAGGTAATCGGCAGTCCCTGGTAATATTTCCGGTTCTCCGAAGTTTCATTCTGACGCTTCTCTTCCATCACGTTAAAATATCCCAGACGGATCACGCCCGCAAGACCGTAGAAAATAAGAATCGGAATGCTGTAAAAATGTGTCATGCCAAGCTCATAGCAGAGCACGATCGGAAAGACGCCGAAACAAACCACATCGCAGAGCGAATCGATCTGAATGCCGAACCGCTTTTCATCTTCGGTCCTGTTTTTCTTCGTCCGCGCAATTTTTCCATCGAACATATCGCACAGTCCGGAAAAAGCAAGACAAAAAATCGCCCAGTTAAAGTGCCCCGCGTTGCAAGAAAAATGCCGCTGATGGACGATGCAAAGCTGATATATGTTAATATTACGGTATAATCATAGAACCCTATCATATGTAGTTCCCCCTCTTTTTTCTCTTTTCGTATTCCCGATCGTAAGCTGTGCGACGATGGTAAAGACTGCACTCACCAGCAGTTCCCCGTAGTAGCCGAGCCCTCTGGAAAGCACCATTGCCGGAAGAAGCAGCGTGCTTCCAAAGACCGGCGGGGAAAATTTTTAGAAACAGTGTCTCGCTGATTCCCATTCCTCCCGGAAGCGGCAGCATGTCAACCGATACGGAAATGACCGCCTGCAGCAGCACAATGGTGATAAAGGAAACGCCTGATAAATGGAAGGCGCGGTATACAAACCATGTTGCTGCAAATAAAGCAAACCTCTGTGCAAAGGTAATCGCAAGGACATTGACCAGCACCATTTTGTGGGTGCCAAGATACGCTGCCGTATTCTGGTAGACTTCCATGGAAGCTTCCAGTTTTTTCAGGCGGCTTTCTTTTCGTTTCATCAAATGCAGTTTTTCCACGATTTTCAGTCCCAAAACCAGAATTGTCCGCGCAAGCGCCGGATGAAAAACCAGAATAAGCATGGCTGTGACACAGAAGACATTCAGACCGATTCCCAGATAGAAAACCGGAAGGATTTCCGTCAGATACCGGTGCAGGAAGCCCTGTCCGAACAGAACAAGCCCAAGTCCCACCACGACCAGCACCGCTTTGTAGGTGATCGTGACGATCATCAGAATCACCGTTGATACCGGAAGAGATATTTTCTCCTTTTTCATATAGTAGAGCTGCATCGGCTGGCCGCCGCTTGCGGACGGTGTGATACAGCTGAAAAAGAATCCGACGGAAGAAAACAGAAAACATGTCCGCTTCTTCACCGGAATCTGGAAGGAATGCATCATGTACCAGATGATGATCGATTCTCCCCAGATAAAAAACACGACACAGAACAGTCCCGGCAACAGCCACCGCACATCTGCCCGCCGCATTGCTTCCATCATTGCGCCAAGGTCTTCGCCGTGGAAAACACCGTATATCGTCAACGCAAAAATCACAACGAGAAAAACGGTATTCACGATCATTTTTTTCTTACTCTGCACGGCGTTTCCACCTCCTTCGTTCCAATATCATGCCATACCATGCACCAAGATGCGTGCGTCCCGCGATCTGCCACGTCACTTCTGCCAGAAGCGCTCCGCCAATCACATCTGCAATCACATGCTGCTTTGTTGTCAGCGTAGAGACAAACACGGCAAGTGCCGCCCAGAAAGAGAACCGCTGATACCAGCGCGGAATCTCCCGTCTTCCACGGACTGCGATATAGCAGAACCAGCTGTTCAGGCAGTGAATCGATGGGAACAAATTGTCCGCCGCATCCATCTGGTAGAGCAAGGCAAGCATCTGATTCCAGAATCCCTGTTCCGGGATCGACGGCCTTACGTTCGTTGTCGGCAGCAGCAGATAAAATGCCATACAGACAAGCCGCGCCAGAACATCTGCTGCAAAGAACCGCCAGACAAATTCTTTCTCTCTGCTTGCGGCAATCAGATAATTTACAATCCAGACCAGATAACAGCCAAAATAAATCACGATCGTCCACGGGATCACCGGGATCTGCTGGTCCAGCACCGTTTCTATATTGTAATGTTTCCACGAACTGGTAAACGGCCGCGTTCCAAAATAAGCGATAAAATTCGCTGTCAGCGTCAGAATTAGCGGCAGGATACCATAGTATGGAAACTTTCTTCTCTCGTCTCTCTTCAAAATCCGTCCTCCCTTGTCTCAAACACGTATCAGTATACGCAAAAACATTCCCTGACACAACCCAGTTCCGCTCGTTTTCAGAAACCTTAATAAAATCTTCTGTTTTTCGGCAGGGAAAAAGAAAGATTTAGAAGATTCGCAGAGAAAAAAACGACCATATAGGGCTTCACGGGTGTTCCTATATGGTCGTTTTCTTTCAGCATCGTATTTTTGTCATAAACGAATTTTTTATTCAATCATCATGGCATCGCCGAAGGAGAAAAAGCGGTATTTTTCTCTTACAGCCTCTTCATAAGCTGCCATAATATGCTCTTTTCCAGCCAGTGCCGATACCAGCATCACCAGTGTGGACTCCGGCAGATGGAAATTGGTGATCAGTCCGTCGATCATCTTGAAGCGGTAACCCGGATAGATAAAGATCTCGGTCCAGCCGCTTCCGGCTTTTAAAATGCCGTCCTCGCCGGTTGCCGACTCCAGAGTACGGCAGCTCGTTGTTCCGACTGCGATCACACGGCCGCCTGCTGCTTTCGTATCGTTGATCAGTTTTGCCTGATCTTCTTCTACCACATAGAACTCAGAGTGCATGTGATGCTGGGTGACATCCTCCACTTTCACCGGACGGAAGGTGCCAAGGCCGACATGCAGGGTTACATGGGCGATCTTTACACCGGCATCCTGTACCTGCTGCAGAAGCTCTTTTGTAAAGTGCAGTCCTGCGGTCGGAGCGGCTGCGCTTCCCTCGTGTTTCGCGTATACCGTCTGGTAGCGGTTCTTGTCCTGCAGTTTGTGTGTGATATACGGCGGCAGCGGCATTTCACCAAGCTGATCCAGAATTTCTTCAAAAATGCCTTCATAGTGGAACTGGATCAGGCGGTTTCCTTCATCCACGATATCGACTACTTCGCCTGTCAGAATTCCGTCTCCAAAGGATATTACGGTTCCGACCTTGCATTTTTTGCCCGGTTTTACCAGCGTTTCCCAGATGTCATTTTCTTTTCTCTTTAAAAGAAGAATCTCAATTGCCGCATCCGTTCCGACCTTGGAACCATAAAGACGCGCCGGAATTACCTTCGTATCATTGATAACCAGACAGTCGCCTGGTTTCAGATACTGCAGAATATCACGGAAATGACCATGCTTATATTCACCTGTCGTTTTATCCAGATGCATCAGGCGGGAAGCGCTGCGGTCTTCCAATGGATCCTGTGCAATCAGTTCTTTTGGCAGATCATAATAAAAATCTGATGTTTTCATTTGTTTCCTCCATTCTATGGCAGCCGGCATGATTCGCCGGATTTGCTCTGTTCATTCAACTTTTTTTGCCCAACGGATCCATTATAGCATTTTCCGTACTTTCTGACAAGGAATTCTCTCGAATCCCAATCATCTCCTGTGTGGTCTACTCGACCACTGCCCGGCTTCCTACACCATCCCGGCTTCGATTTTTCGTCACAATGATTTTTTTCTCAATCCGCTCTTTTAACTTGGGCACATGAGAAATAATTCCGACCAGACAGTTTCCATCCGCCAGACCTTCCAGTGCTTTCACCGCCTGATTCAGGGACTCTTCATCGAGAGAACCAAAACCTTCGTCCACAAACATGGAATCTAACCGGATTCCTCCTGCATACGACTGAATTTCATCTGACAGGCCAAGTGCCAGCGAAAGCGATGCCTGAAACGATTCGCCGCCGGAGAGCGTGCGGACACTCCGCTCCGTTCCGTTATAATGGTCAATCACATTCAGTTCCAATCCGGCTTTTTCTTTCTTATTCGTGCCGTCTTCCTGCCGTTTCAGCTCATACTGTCCCTGGCTCATCGTCAGGAAACGCACATTGGCTTTTCGCAGAATCCGGTCAAAATACGCCATCTGCACATACGTTTCCAGTTCAATCTTTTGCTTTCCGCTCACATTTCCACATGCGGTATCCGCAAGCGCATTGACCCATTTGTACTCTTCTTCCACGGTCTGCATCTGACTTTGCTGATTCCGAATGGCATCATATGTGTTCTGATTCGTATTTGCCGCGTGATACTGCTCGTTATAACGCTGCTCCAGAACCTGTTTCTGTTCGGAAAGTCCCCTTAAATCTTCCTGTAATTCTGTTTCTGACGGGAGCAGCTGTTCCTGTGAATCCGCTGTTTCTAACGCCTGAATCGCCGTAAGCGCCGCCTGTACTTCCGTCAGTTTTTTCTGTATGGCATCCAGTTCCTCTTTTGCTGTTTTCTGTGCTTCTTCCAGCCGTTTTTTCTGTGCTTCCCAGGCTGCAATATGTTCCAGAAATTCTGTTTCTTCTTTTCCCGCAAGCTGCGCCTCTTTTTCCCGGATCCTTTCCAGCAGTGCTTTTCTTTCAGCCTTTTGTTCCGTTTCCCGCAGCTCTTTTTTGCGAATTTCCTGTTCTCTTTGCTCCGTTTTCTGTGTTTCTTCCTGGATTTCCTGTCGGATCTTTTTCAGTTCCTCCTGTTCTGCAAGAATACATTGTTTCTGTTCTGTCAGTTCTTTTCGCTTTTGTTTCAGCCAGTGCTGTTCCCATACAGACCGAATCCACAGTTCTCTTTCCGCATCTGCAAGTTTTTCTGCGATTTCCGATCCCGTAAATTCATTTATCTGTTTTTTCACCGTTTCTGCACTTACCAGATCCTTCAGCTGCTCCTTCCCATCTCCAGGCCTGCCTTCGGATTTCGCTCCTGTTTTCTGCTGATCCTGTTCTGCCCAGATCGCTCTCTGCTCTTCCAGATTTTCCAGCAGTTTCTCTTCTTGTTCCTTCCATCTCTTCCGATCGCTTTGCAGTACTTCAAGACGGCTCCGCACCTTCTGCAGCCGCTCATGATCCTCTTTCCGCTCAGCTTCCGCTTTTTTCTGCCGTGCGATACATTCTGCACGGCGGCTCACCTTTGCCCGCGTGGCAGCAATCTCTCCCTCACACTGTTTCTGTCTGTTTTTCCGGAAGGAAATCACCTGGGCAATCTGATCGGCCAGGGAGTTTCTGACCTCGCTCTCCCCTGGACCCTTTCTTTGCGCAGGATTCTTTTTCTCCATAAAAGCAGTCGTTTTTTGCGCCTCCGCAATTTCTTTTTCCAACTGTTCTTCCAGTGCTCTTTTGGTTCCTTCTGCCCGGCCAAGCTGTGTCTGTTCCGCTGCAATGGTCTTTTTTATGCTTTCCAGTCTTTTCTGCTGTTCTGTCTGTCTTTTTTCCAGTTCCGCATATTCCATCTGACGTACTTTCTGTGTTTCTTCTTCCTTCCGAAGCTGCTCTGCCTTCTCGACCGCTTCCTGTTGAAATAAAACATCCGGCATCTGCGAAAGTCGCTTCTGTTCGTGTTCTTTCTGACTCTCTGGCAGCTCTTTTAACAGCCATTCCGTTAGCTGTGCACGTTTTTCCTGTATCTGTCTGCTGCAGCTGCCCGCAGCCTCGCTTTGTCCCGCAGCTGCTTCCTCCTGCATCCGAAGTTCTTCTTTCTTGTGATCCAGCGTTTCTTTATCTGGCGTATGTTCTGCTCGTCTGGCAGGCTGCGGATGATGAATGGCGCCGCAGACCGGGCATGGTTCTCCCTCTGTCAGTTTTTCTGCCAGAATTCCCGCCTGTGCATCCAGAAATAAAGATTCCATCGCCTGATATGTTTCCCGTAAAGCATCTCTCTTTTTGATTTCACGCTGGTATGCACTTTGCTTTTCTTCCAGTTCTTTGCGTCCCTGCTCCCAGCTTTCCAGCAGATTTTCCAGCATTTCCAGCTTCTGGTGGTATTTTTCCTGCTGCAGCGCGGCTCCGTCTCTTTCGGCCAGATGTTCTGCCGTTGTCGCGATATCCGCCTGTAAGTTCTCTTCTTCCTTTCGCAGTTGTGTCACCTGCGCGGCAATCTGCGTCCTTTCAGCCGTCGTTCTCTCCAGCTGTTTTTTCGTTTCTTCTAAAGTGTGGATTTTCTGTTCCAGATTTTTCTTTTCATCCAGCAGTTTTTCGCAGACCTGATCCTGCCCGGCCAGTCTTTCTGCCTCTTCGGCTGCCCTGGCCGCTGTCTCCTCTGTTGCTTTTATTTTTTTACAAAGAACGCTTTCCTCTTCTTTGTTTGCCGCTTCCTCTTTGACTGCGCCTGCAATTGTCTCGCAGTATGCTTCCATCTGCTGTATCTGCCCTGCGGCATACGCTTCTTTTTGTTCCGTCCGTGCAAGTTTCACCTCCGCATCAGAGAGACGTTCTTCCCGTGCTTTCTTCTGTTCCAGGACTTTTTTTGCACGCTCCTGCTCTGTCTGAAGCTGTTCTTTTGCTTCTGTTGCTGCCTGCAGTTCCTTTTGCAGCTGTGTCATTGCACTTTGCTCCTGCTGCACTTTTCGCAGCAGTTCCAGACACACTTTTTCTTCCCGAATCTGCTCTTCCAACTGCTTACAAATCTCTGCCTCTTTCTCTGCCTGTTCACTTCTCTTTTTCTTTTCTTCTTCCTTCGGAAGCAGAGTCTCCCATTCTTTTTCTTTCTGCTCTTTCTCTCTTTGTCTCGTCTGTCGCTCTTTTATTTTTCCCAAAAGCTGGTTTTTCTTTTCGATCTCTTCATTTAGCGTACTCTGCTCGTCTTGCAGCGCCTTTAATTTCTCATCGTCCCATTCGATGCAGCGTGCAAGCAGTTCCATACCGCGCATAACCTGGCCGTCGAATTTATTTTTCTTCAGCCGGTCAAACTCTTTTTTCCATTCTGCCTCTTCCGGGCAGACAACATTGTCCAGATACTGGCTGATGCTGCGTTTCTTTTCATCGTATATTTTCCAGCGCTCCTTTGCTGCTTCCCGCAGGCGCTTCTGCAGCTCCTGATAAATCTCTGTGTGAAACATTTTCCGGAAAATTTCACTCCGATCCGCTGTTCCTGTCAGCAGAAGCTTCTGAAAATCTCCCTGCGCAATCATCGCAATCTGTCGGAACTGACGCTGATCCAGCCCGAGAAGTTCTGTCACTTTCTTTGTCACTTCCGAAGTTTTCGTAACCGGCTGCCGCTCATCCGGAAAAATCAGTTCTGCATTCGCTTTCTCCATCGTCATGCCCTGTCCGCGGTCCTTCGGACGCAGATATTCCGGGTTTCTCTTCACCGTATAGTCCTTTCCCTGATATGTAAACGTAAGCTCTACGAAGGTACGCACCTCCGGTTTTGCATACTTACTGCGGAACATTTCGCCTTTCCGGATTTCACCGCTCGCTTCCCCGTAAAGCGCAAACGTGATGGCATCAAAAATCGTTGTTTTTCCCGCGCCGGTGTCCCCCGTAATCAGATACAGACCGCCGCCCAGCCGGTCAAAATCAAGTTCCATCCGGTCCGCATACGGTCCGAATGCACTGATGACTAATTTCTTTGGTTTCATGCCTTCATCCCCCGTAACAATTCTTCCACCAGCGCTTCCTGCTGTGCGGTCATGCTCTGATTATTCTGCAATTCATAAAATTCCTGGAACAGTTCCAGTTCTGATTTTTCCTCCACTCGTTCCGCCGTGCCAATGTCTGCAGCAGACCGGGTTCTTTTGTTATCGTACTCCAGGCGCATCAGGTTCGGATAGATCGTTCGGAGTTTTGCCATTCCATCCGGCACATCTTCTTCATCCGTCAACGTCACCAGAAGGTAATCCTCACAGTCGCTGTTCTCATAAAATGTTTTTGCCGTGACTTCCAGATACGTCCCCCGGATTTTCCTGAGATCGTGCAAGGGCTTTAATGGAATTGTTCTAAGCTCCACCGTTCCTTTTTCTTTTAATTCGATCACCGTAATCGATTTTTCCTGTCCCGCTTCCGAAAAAGAATATTTCAGCGGCGAACCGCAATAGCGAACCGTGTCTCTTTCCACCTTCTGTGGGCTGTGGATGTGCCCCAGTGCAGCATAATCAAACTTTTCAAACAATTCTGCCGGAATCTGATCCAAGTCGCCAACCTGCAGTTCTTCTGCATCACATCGTTTTGCCCCGGTTACAAACTGGTGGGCCAGAATCACATTTCGATCCTGTTCATCAACCAGATCCTGTTCCAGTGCAATCCGAACTGCATCCGCTGTACACATTACTTCTTCCGCACGCTTCGGCAGGGCATGGCGCACCACCGCAGGCCGTAAAAACGGAAGCAGATGAATCCACACCGTGCCATACGCATCCTGCAGCGGAATTTTCTCTATCGTTCCATTGTATACCTTTGAAAAATAGATCCCGCTTTTTCCCATCAGGCTGGATCCAAATGCCAGACGCTCGGCTGAATCATGGTTTCCACTGATGATAAAAGTGGGAATCCGATTGGTGGAAAGCTCTGTCAGAAACGCGTCAAAAACCTGAACCGCTTCTGCACTTGGAATCGTACTGTCGTAAATATCTCCGGAAAGCAGTACGCCATCTGGTCTCTCTCTTTTTGCAGCATGCAGAATCTGCGACAAAATGTACTTCTGATCCTCGATCATCGAAAATTCATTGACTCGCTTTCCGATGTGGAGATCGGATAAGTGGAATAATTTCATAAGCGCCTCCCTGTCATTTTCCATGGTATTGTAATCTGCAGGGCCCGCCACTGGCAGCCCCCTCCGAACGTAAAACAACAAAAGCCCCTGCTTTCGCAGGAGCTCTCTCTTTCGTAGCGAGAGGGGGATTCGAACCCTCGACACCGCGGGTATGAACCGCGTGCTCTAGCCAACTGAGCTATCTCGCCATACTATATTTTTAGAAGTATGGGGCCTACAGGGCTCGAACCTGTGACCCTCTGCTTGTAAGGCAGATGCTCTCCCAGCTGAGCTAAGACCCCATATCTGTTTTCTAGCAGTTCTTACGTCCTGCTGACAATATGTATATTAGCACGCTTTGTTATGTTTGTCAACGATATTTTTTGAAATTTTTCAAATTTTTTCTTTTGTTTCTACAATACCAGCGATTTCATGTCCTTCCGGCATACGCTGTCTTTAACTATCCAAAGTTATTTTTTCTATGCATCTTTCCGTTTTCTCATCTCTTCCAGTTTCTGGTTCATGCTTTCCGCCACCATATGGTCATTTACATATACGATCAGATTCACCGTAACATAAACTCCAATAATCAAAACCTCCATCAGCACATACAAACGCCCATTTAATGCGGTATGAACCGAAACAATACGATCCGCATTTACAATCGTTGTCTTTGATGCACGCTTCATACATTTTCTTGTTATTTTCTCTTCCAGCTGATACAGTCTGCTTTTAATTTCATAAAACTTATTTGACGTATAAGCAAACACCTTGTTTTGCACTGCCTCGAAATATAAAATATCTTCTGTTCTTATGGAAACACATTCTTTCTTTTCTGTGTATCCCCGGATAGATTCCCCTTTGCTTCTTACATACTCTTTTATTTCTGCAAATTCTTTCGTAAAATTTACATATTCGAGTATAACGCCCTCTTTTTCCGGGTCATCGATCTCTCTTTCTGTAATATTCATAACTGTCTCTTTTCTCATTTTTTATTCATTCTATAGTCGAAGGATATATTTACTTCCCATCTTTCTCCGGAAGAGCTGTCATGCACAAAAAAATAATTCCAAATACCACAACACATCCAACCATAAGCATCACCATCTGATTTACACTTACTACAGACCCCTGGAACTTCGGGTTACAATCCAGTGTATCACGAATCGCAGTAATCATTTCTTCTGGCAGCTGATTGTTCTCCATCTCTTCGAAGATTCCACGGAGCATATGATTTTTCAACAGAGAAGTTCCGTAGGTACTTGGCAGATACGACAGTACTTTCTGCAGGCCGCTGCCGAAATTTGAAATCGGCATGTAAGCTCCGCATAAAAATCCATACCCGGCACTTACGATCGTTCCCACTGCGGATAACTGACCCTGGGTTGTCAGTGGAAAACTGACGATGCTTGACAACGTGCTTCCAAAGAGTACCAGTAAAATTTCATCGAGAAGAACCCAGAATACATCTACAGCGCTCATATACCAGCCCATTTTGTACATATAGCCAAGGCATAATACAAGCGCAAGCCCATTTACCAGCAGGGAATTGACTACAGTAGATAAAAAATACCCAAGATAAAGCTGTGCTTTGCTGATTGGCGATACATTAAAATCTTTCCTTGTTCCGTTTGCCCGGTCCTGTACCATCGTAAGATTCACGCAGAATGTCACAGTCACACAGCTGACTGCCAGAAGAGCCGCGGCAAGCTGTGCGGCCACCGTTCCATCGATCAGTTTGTCTGAGATTGTAATCATGTCCGGGATCGCGGACACAAAGGAATCTCTGTATACGTTTGCCAGAAATGTAGCATACAGCAAAATCAGAATTCCCGGAGTAATTAAAGCCGAAAAAAACATTCCTCTGTCTTTAAAAAACAATTTTCTGTTTCGACTTATAAGTGCAAATACTGCCTTCATCTGTGCTCACCTCCCAATGTTTTTCCGGTTACAGCAAGAAATACATCATCCATTCTGCCCTTTACCACTTCATAATCACGGAATATTTCCTGATGTTCCACGATCAGCCGGGTAGCCTCTGCGGTATTTTTTACTTTTAACTGATAGCCATCCCGGATCTTTTTATACTCTCTGCCCAGTGTTTTGATTTCTTCTTCTGTCACACCATAAACAGACATAGTGTCCTGCACATACTCATTTTTCAGCTCAAAAGGAGTTCCTTCTGCCACGATGCTTCCTTTATCCAGAATCACCACATAACCGGCATTTGCAGCTTCTTCCATGTAGTGCGTAGTCAGAAAAACTGTCAGCTTTTCTTCCACTCGAAGTTTTTCAATGATATCCCAGATCAAAAGCCGCGTCTGTGGGTCAAGTCCTGTCGTTGGTTCATCTAAAATCAGAAGTTCGGGCCGATGCAGCAAGGCTCTTGCAATATCAATTCTTCTTCTCTGTCCGCCGGACAGTTTTCCGACCGGCCGGTTCAGATAATCTCCGAAATCAAAAATCTCCACCAGTTCCCGCAATCTTTTTTCAAACGCTTTTCCTGTTATTCCATAAAGCGCTGCTCTGTTTTTCAGATTTTCCCTGACGGTAAGTGGCTTGTCCAGCACACTGTCCTGAAATACCACGCCAAGCATTGTTCCAACTTTCCTTCCGATCTTATCCAGATCTGTGCCCTGGATCTGAACCGTTCCGCTGTCTTTGTGAAGCTGCCCGCAGATGATCGAAATCGTTGTGCTCTTCCCTGCCCCGTTTACACCAAGGAATGCAAAGAGCTCTCCTTTTTTCACCTGAAAACTCAGATCATTGACTGCTTTTACATCACCAAAGCTTTTCTTTAAATGAGTGATTTTAATCATATCTGTTTCCATTACGCCTGCCCTCTCCTTTGATTTCTTTGCTGTTCCACATAAAAAATATCAGACAATTTCAATTGATACAAAACGTGATTTTTATATCCACATACCGATGTTTGTCCAAATACAGCTTCCCGAACATTCTGCACCCAGGATGCTTCCCTGTTGTGGCAATATACCATAACATGTTCTTCCTGCTTTGGATCAATCTGTTCCACCTCACATTTCATCCATCTCACCCCCAGTTATTCCTATTTCTTTTATATATGATTTTACAGCATTCGTCCAGTCTGCATGATGTGAAATGCAGAAATTCGCGGGTAAGATGCCAATTTCTGTTGTCTGCTCGTCTGGCGCATAGGAATTCATAAAAATAAGTGGAAAGCCATGTCAATGGACATGCAACTTTCCACTTATTCATTTTCATAAATTTTTTAATCCAGTGCTTCCTCTCCGTCATTACACGTGTCTACCTCATAACCTGCCTGGTGCAGACTTTTCGCAATCATATCACATAATTTCTTCTCATCTTCAACAACTAATAATCTCAATTTATTTTTCTCCATTTTCTTAACAGGAATTTTACACCCTCTATTGTACAATGCAAACATCGAAAGGTCAATAAACGGACTTTGAACATTGAAAGGAGTATTTTAATGAAATCTGAAAAAGCAACACAGATTCTTTTACTTGCAGCCGGTCTGGTGTTTTTCCTTGTCGGGATCTTCCGCGGAGAAGCAGCGGTTGTTCTTAGCAAGGCAATAAAATTATGTATGGAGTGTGTAGGAATTGGATAAGAAAATGAAATCAAACAAAAACTTTCTGGCCCGCTTCCGCGGATGGATTCAGGCAGCTGCTACACTGCTGACCAACATTCACATCCCGAATCTGTTGAAAGGGAAAATTTATCAGGGAAATGTAAAAACGATGTGCGTCCCGGGACTAAACTGTTACTCTTGTCCTGCCGCCACAGGTGCCTGTCCGATTGGAGCTTTTCAAGCCGTGGTCGGTTCTTCAAAAT
>ENA-OQBV01000066-OQBV01000066.1-human-gut-metagenome-genome-assembly--contig:-NODE-66-length-56207-cov-5.243349_pt1 | contig 56207 bp, 56 predicted proteins | sample MGYA00242750_ERZ504559 | MGnify/ENA primary metagenome ERZ504559 (study PRJEB26092, sample SAMD00036230) | human gut metagenome | host: Homo sapiens | study: EMG produced TPA metagenomics assembly of... | reverse complement strand
GGCGTCGGTGCCGAAGTCGCGGTGCACCACCTCGCCGGTGAAGGGGTTGAACGCCGCCGCGGCGACCGATCGCGCGTGGACGTCCAGTCCGATGGAGGTAACATGGGGCATGGGAAGCCTCCTCCCCGCAGGTGCGGTAAGGGCTACCGCACGGGCCGATACTCAAAGCCCATTGTGGCATCCCGAGCCCGCGGAAAGAAGCTGCGCCGCGGGGGAGGCGACCCCAATGGCTTTCTCATATCGTCTTGGGCTTCGAACCCTGCTTTAGTGCCTTGGAAAGGCCGACGATAGCCGTGAGGAGCGAGACCATAGCGGTCAGGAGCTTCACGAGCTCGGTGAAATCGGTCATGGGCATCACCTCCCATCGAATGGAGGGCTCTGCCCGGCACGAGGGCTGCCGACAGCGAGGACGATTCTAACAGAGCGACTGAACCTCCCCGGTTCTCAATGTTTCTTACAAGATTGGCGATTCAAGATGGGCAGAATCAACCGGGTGCCGTCTTTTATTGTTCATTTACAACCAGACGCCCCCGAGGGCTAAGGCCCTTCCTTCGCACGACGCATGTTGTCAATATAGTTATTGTTGTACACACCTGCGGCAAGCAATGTACTAGAAAGTAAAGCACGTTATACTACCAGCCCGGTAATCCTCGACCTTCTTCAATAGTCCGTACTCATACTCAAGCCTGTCAATCTCGGCAGCGAGTGCTTCTGTCATGTAGAAAGTCTTCGCGCGTCCCGTTGATTTCGCCAAACGGTCGTACCTGATTGCTAAGTCCTCGGGCAGGCTCAATGTCGCGGTAGCAGTTGCCATGACGCACCTCCCAATCGGTAGGCTTGAGACAGTGACGCTCGACGAGCTGGAGGAAAGCCTTGGCCTGGCGAATTGAGGTCGACAAGGTCGGCCATCGTTCGATGAAGAAACTGGACAAGCAGATCGCCAAGAAAATCTTAGCTGACCGTGGGGACATCCACCGCAGCGGCACCCGCCTTGGACTGGCTGCCTTTTTCGAAGCCAATAAGGCAGGCGCTCACAATGAACTTGCGGACAAAACTCGAAATCCCCTTACATGAATCGTTCGAGTTCGCTCCGTTCAATCTGGTATTCCAACATCCACTTACACCAATATGCCAATCCTGGCCTAGCAGAGCCAATCGATTTGACCTTTTCTTCCAGGGGCTGGCATGAGATAAGAATCCCACTGCCGAAACTCTCGCACGAGACCGTTTGGTGCCGGCTGGTGACATGCCAGTCCATAGCAACAGCCGAACCGCCTGATAAGGGAACTTTCGAATAGCGTAACTACTCGACTGCACGAAAACGGAACTACCCGATAACGTAACTGCGACATAAAGTAACTGCGTAATAACGTGACAACGTAATTGTCGATTACATGTTTTACCAAGCTCATGAATAGCGAAAAGCCCCTGCTCAGGACAGGGGCTTTCCATCTGGCGAAACGTTTAATGGTGTGTTGAACGCTCTCTCATCTCGAGCGATTTTGTAAGGCTTTTCGTACCGGCGACGCCATGACTCAAAAGGCCATCGAGGCCCGACCTCAGCGCCGTGATATCTGACGGCGAGGCCCCGTCACGCAAGATCTTCGAGTCGAGTAGCGACCTCATGAAGCGCTCTGGCGTCTTCTCCGAAAGAATTGCAGCGGCCTCGTTGGAAATCCGGTTCGGGTCGCGGGCAACGGGAATCGTCGGCATTTCCTCGGATGAGACAGGGTGCGATCCGTTATTCCTGAGCCAATATCTGAACTCGATATCGATATCTTCAGGAACCTCGACCCTAATCTCCCTGGCCTCCTCGTCGACCACGAGCGCGCCGAAAAGCGAGTCACGCTCGGCGTTCTCCACCATCCCCTCGAGCTCTAGGATGCCCATGAGGATCGGGAGCTCCATCAGGCTTTCATGTCCGGCACTGAAGCTCCCGATTTCCTTGGCGTCATCATAATGGCCGGGAAATTCGACTACATAACCGTTGGGCGAAAGCTCCGGCCATCCGAGTGCAAGGGCGGCCTCCACCTCATGCGAGACGTGGGCCACAGGAGAGATGCCGTCACGCGAGAAGGGCTGGATGAAAACGCCCTCGCGGCCTTTCGGATCCCTCTTGAGTTTGAAACAGGCGTCATAGGGCCGACAAGGATAGTCACTGTACTTAGGCGTGTACTGCACGCTGAATAAGGCGACGTAAGGTTTCCCGCTGTCATCCACAAGGTACATATCAGCTCCTCCTAATATTCATTCGCCTGACCGCAGCATTTTCGTCTAGCTCGATGCCGCGGGCGGTCTTCTGAGCGCGTTCCGCATCGAAGGCTCTGACAAGCGCAGGCGCATACTCTTCCGCTAGCGATGCGGCCTGTAGCTTAAACATACGGGAGATGACCCCGGCATCCTGCTTCGCTTGCTTGCCGGCAAGCGCGATGGCGGCCTCACAGATCTCATTGGTCGTAGGCTCCCTTCCACCGAACTCCGCGAGCTCATTTTTCACGGCATCCAGCGATCCGCCGTCATTTCTGGCATAGGCGGCGATATAGGCCTGTTTGAGCGCCTCGACCAGCCTCTCGTCAGCCGCAATCCCGGTCTCGGTGCCACCGCCATCTCGATAGTAGGCCGTCGTGGCCCCCTCAATCGATTCGGCGAGACTTTTCCCTACATCCATCCCGTCTCCAATCTCATTCAACCTCAATAGGTCCAATAGCATCCAGACGACCAATGCCTCTGGAAGCCGATTGTGCCTGTCGTTTAAAATCCATGACCGCTCGTGTGGGGATGTGCGCCCCCATCGTGTCCCCCAACACTGACGGGAGGCTCCGCAATGGCAGGGCCGTCCTCGTCCTGGTCACCATCTACGCCTGACTCGTCATGGCCTTTTTCCAGCTCCTTCTGCTCCAGCTCGGTAAGCTCGGCCTGCAGCTTCTCGAGATTCTCCTCACCGTCCCAGAGCTCGACAACGATTCTCCTGGCATCCTCAAGCTGCTTGTCGGAGCGTCCCATTAGGGCCCTTGCCTGGTCTAGACCGCCCGCCTCCTTCTCGATAATGCCGTCCATCTGATGCAGCACGGTGTGTGAACCGGAAGTGGCCGACGGAAGCATATGATTCGACCAGTGCGCGTCGGCTGTGCCCTTGACCCTCAGGCCGATGAAGGGGTCGTAACGGAAGGTGCCGTCTCGCTCGAGCAGCGTCTGCTCCTTCTTCACGACAATCTCAAGACCGCGAAACTCTCCGATTGCCCTGACGGGGCCGATAGGACAATCTCCGGCAGCCGCTTGAATCATGCCGATCGCGCTAGCTCGATCTAGCGCCGGCACGCCTCCGACCGAAACCCTTACGATATCTGCGCCCTTGTCGAGCTCCCTTTGCCTGTTTGCGCGCTCGAGGACATCGTGGTCACGTTCGAGCAACTCGAATCGCCGGCGGTTGCAAGCGGCCGAAAGCTCATAACGAGATTCGATCTGGTGGCGCATGTTTGCCACCATCTCGTCATGAGACTGCTTGAGCATGGACTGTGCCATAATCTCACTTCTCAGCTCCTGGATCCTCTTGATATCAGGGTTACCGGACGCCACGGCGGCAAGGTCGGAGTAGGAGATTCTCGTCTCATCGATGTCATCCATGCTGCGCACGGACGGCTTATTCGAGAAGACCTGACCGATGAAGCGCTGTTTGTGCTCGACGGTGGAGTAGAGGAAGGAGTCGAACGTTCCCTGGGCGACGTACTTGAAGTCCTTCACGCTCTCGAAAAGGTTTCCCTGGCGCCTGATTCGACCAAGGCGCTGCTCGAAATCGGAAGGCCTCCATGGGCAATCAAGGTTATGGATGGCCGCGAGTCTCGTCTGGACGTTTGTGCCCGTGCCCAGCTTCTCAGTCGAACCCATGAGGACACGTACCTCACCAGAACGAACCTTCTCGAAGAGTGTTTCCTTCTTCTCTGGATCGTTGCCGGCATCGCTGACGCACGCAACCTGCTCTGAGGGGATTCCCGCCTCGATGAGGCGTCTCCTCATATCGTCTTGGATATTCCACTTTCCCGAGGCTGGGGTCGAACGGTCGCAAAAGACGAGCTGCGCGCCGCGCATGTCGGCCGTCTCCTCCCAGATTTTAAATACCTCACGTGCGCATACCTCACATTTGCCGCCCTCCATCGGTTCAAACTCGGGGTGCATCAGTTTCGGGTCGAGCGCGACCTTCATGCCGTCGCCCGTGATCGCAAGCAGGTTATCGTTGCCCTCTGCATTTCCGGCACGGACGCGTTCACCGCGGATGCCGAGCTTTTTGACCTCCTCGAGTTGCTCAGGCGTGGCGGGCACGGTGATATGGATCTCCTCGCAATCGGGGACCTTGAGGTTCACGGTCTCCTGCGTGACGATGTCCGCAAAGGTTCGGTAGGCGCTCATGAGCTCGGGGAGGTTATGGAACTTCGTGAAGCGCTGTTTCAGCTGGAAGCCGTTGCCCTCAGGCTTGATCTCCATCGAGTCCTCTATCGTGCCGAACGTGAACGCCCAAGACGGGAACGATGACAGGCCCTGCCTCTCGAGAAGCTTAGGCGCGAGATAGCGCTGCATGTTGTACAGCTCGCCCATCGTATTGGTGACAGGCGTACCCGTGGCGAACACGATGTTGCGTCCATGGCCAATCTCACGAAGGTAGGTGCACTTTTCAAGCAGGCTCTCGCTGCGATTTGACTTCGAGGAAGTCATTCCCGCAATAGCGAGACCATACGTAGGGAGATTCTTATAGTTGTGCGCCTCGTCCACAAACAGATAGTCGAAGCCGATCTCCTCGAACGAAAGCCCTTCGGTCTTCGGTGAAGAATGGAGCTTCGAGAGCTTTTCATTGATATTCTTAACTTCTTCCTCGAGCTTTTTAACCGAAAAGGTTCCACCGTTTTCTTGCGCATCTTCTTTGGCCCGCAGGAATTCCATCCTTCGGCGTTTGAGATAGACCTCCTTTCGCTCCTGCGAAAGGTCGAGCATATCGAAGCGCGAACCCGATACGATCACGGCATCCCAGTCCCCGTTTGCCGCGCGGCCGAAGAACCCCCTCGCCGCGTCCGTTGAATCCGACTCCGTTTTTCCCATATAGAGAACCTTCGCCCCGGGATAGAGGTAGGCGAAATCCGATGCCCACTGTTCGGTTAAGTGCTTCGGCACGACGACAAGCGGTTTGTTGGCCCGACCGAGACGCCTGGCCTCCATGCACATGGCGATACCCGTATAGGTTTTTCCGGCGCCGACAACATGGGCCACAAGCGTGCCCTCGGCTGCCTGCCCAGCCCGCGCGACGGCGGCACGCTGATGCGGCCTCATCTCCACGTCGGGATTCATACCGGGAAACGTGAGGTATGAGCCGTCATACGTCCTGGGCGCCAATCGGTTGTACCTATCGTTATAGATTTTGCACAGAACATTTGCCCGATCCGGGTCTGCCCACACCCATTTCTCGAAAGCCGACGAAATCAAGCGCCTCCTGTCCCATGCGGCCTTAGTCCCCTGGGGGTCTGGAATCTTCTTGCCCGTTGACAGGTCGGTCTTGTTCAGTTTCGTCTCGCTGCCGTTGAGAACGGCCGAGATGACCTTGAGCGGCGAATAGCTGCTGATGCCGTATCTGGCCAGCACCTCGAGCGAAAGCTCGGTCGCGTTTCCCGTCAGGCGCCATTTTCCGGTACGAGGCTCATGGGCAACCTCGAATTTCCTCTGCTTTGCCGCAGTCATCTCGCCATCAGTTATCTCGAGCTCCTCCTCGATGAAGCTCATGACGAAGGAGGGGGGAATCCAGGGAGAACCCAGGGTCGCCGCGATCTCTCCGGGACCCAGCTCACGTGGAAGCACGGCTTTCAGTTTCTCTTCGCAGGTGCGCAGCGCGGCGAGCCTCTCGACATCCGACTCGGTTAGGCCGAAGGCTGCCATATGTCGCTCGCGTCTAGCCCTGTACTCGGCAAGGTCATCTGAGTTGACGAGTTCCCCATGGGGAATGGGCTGATCGACGTCGCCCATCCAGTCGACATGGGTAGTCCTCACCACGGCCCCCTCACCAGCCTGGCGATAGCCGAGCGAGATAAGGAATTCGGCCGGCACGGGGTCTGCCTTCATCGCAGCCGGCCAAAACACTCGATAGGGGCTCCTGCTCCGACTTCCGGGCAACAGAGATCCCATACGCGCGCGCCAGGTTTTTGATTGGTTCGGGAGTCTGATATGTGTTGTCAGCATCGGCACGTCCAAGCGCGACGGCAAGGACATCGAGCCCCACGCGGGGATTGGTGGACAATCGCCAGAGAACCTCCTCCGTGTTCATCCCATCGGTCGCGAAATCCCGCTTACTTGCCAGATATCCGAGCGATCTCTCGACAAGCGCCGCGATGAGCGGGTTCGATATGGCCGCGTAGCCGTTCCTGCGCTCGGTGGAGATGCGAACCCCCTCATCGAGCTCTCCCAAGGCTGCAATTAACGCCTCTCCGGTCCACGTGCTGAACGACCTGTCGCGCCAGCTGTCGGGGAGGCTGCCGACATGCGCCGAGGCGATAACGGCACGGTCGGCCGTCAAGGGATGGACGCAGGTATCCCACAGGCCACTTTTTCGTGAGAACGGTAACGGCTCTCGCCACCTCCGCACTCGTCTCGGGAGTGCGGGCAGGAGGAATCGATACCGACTCGAGCCAGGAGCTTTCGCCGGCGTCGACCCGATCGCTCTCTATCTTCTTTTGCATCGAATGGATCGCATCGAGCTTCTCGCCGATATCGCCGGAAAGATATGCCTCGGCGCTCTCGATTATCGACGTGATCGGATCGCGGACGATGAGGTCGCCGAGCCTTTGCTCGGCCTCGGCGACACTGCAGCCGAGTAGTCGCCCGATGAGTGCCAGATCGACGCCGCCCGTACGGTCATATGAGACGGCCAGGGCATCAGCCGGGGTCTCCGAACGGTCGGGGAGGGGTGCCTGGGGGCGCACAGTGCGCTTCGAGAGGATATCGGCCTTGCGGACGAAGTTCTTCTTGGTGTCCAGCACCTCGAGACTGAAGAGATTGATGCCGAGCGAGCAGTCGTGATAGCCCTTCATGGTAGGGACCCTGCGGTTCTTCTGATCATTCAGGCGACCGTATCGCTCAGCGAAGCGGTCATAGCGGTCGTTGAGAGCCTTAATACCAGATTCGATTGCGGCGTCAGTCGATTTAGGGTCGCGTTCGAGAGAGATTAGCGCTCGTGCGGCGTCCCTGATCTCGAGCATTGCGCGTGCACGATCCTCTGCCCCCCGGCCTGTGGGCCGGAAAAGCTCGACCGTGTCGCCGTTGCCGTACCAGATCGATCCGCCGTCGCCCAGCGTGAACTCATAGAGCGCAGGGTCGGCGGGAACCGGCGCGACCTCGGGTACGGCAGACCTATCGGGCATCCCCTCGAAAGTATGGTAGATTGCAGCGATGGCCTGATCTGTCAGAGCCTTCCTGGCACCATCGGCGATACCCTCGGCGTCAAGACCGCTGGTCAGCGCATATCCGGGGCCGTACGCGGTCATCTCTAAACCCTGCTCGCCGACGGCCATGGACGGATTGGAGGCAAGCAGTGCGTTCACGCGGAAGCCGTCCGCGTTGGTCGCCGTGTGGACCCAGGCCGGCGCACTTTCGCGCTCAACCTCACGCGGCTTCTCGAGTTTTCTCAGGATGACGAGGTCGCACAGCGCGCTCGTTCCCGCCTGACTCTCGAAAGTCTCCTTGGGGAGTCGTGTCATGCCGACAAGGTCGCACTCGCGCGCAAGGTACTCACGCGTGGCCTCGCGTGCCTTATCCATTGTGTAGCGGCTCGTCAGCACGGCGACGATACCGCCGAAGCGCACGGCGGCCACGGCCCTCTTGATCATGTAGTCGTGGAGCGGCACTCCGTCGATTTTAATAGCGTCGGAGTAGGGGACGTTGCCTACGGCGGCGTCAAATGACCCATCGGGGATCTCGCATTTTTCGATATCCGCGGCGACAATCGTATGGTCCGGGCAAAGCACACGTGCAAGTCCCGCGCTCACGGGGTCGATCTCCACGCCGGTCACATGGACGTCCATACCCTCGGGCACGCAGCGCATAAAGTTGCCCGTGCCGCAGCCCGGCTCCAGAATCTCGGCTCTGCCCCCATCGCAGATACCGGCATCCCTCAGCGTCTCCCAGATGAGCTCTACGACGGGACGGGGGGTATAGAAGGCGGTGAGGACCGTCGCGCGCTGCTCGGCGAACTCATCTTCGCTCAGCAGCTCTTTCAGCTCCCGTGATACCTCGGCCCAGCCGCCGGTCGGGTTTTCGGCAAAGGCGTTCGCCGCGCCGCCCCAACCGGAGTAGGCCGAGATGGCGCGCGCCTCCTCTGGGGTGGCGTCTCGCCCCTCATCCATGGTCGCCTTGAGGGCGCGCAGCGCGGCGACGTTCAGCCTCGCACGCTCCAGCGGCGAATGGCCGGCTTGGACGTCAGGGTTCAGGTATTCGGTGTTATGGCGGGTGGCTAGAGCGTGAGCACCGTCTCGTTGAGGGCGATCTCCTCGGCCATCTTCCGGGCGCTGTTGGCCCTGCGAATGTAGTCGTCGTACCGGCACTCGGCCATCGTAATCTGCGCGAACTCCGGTGTCGCCCCGCAGCTCTCCATGCAGCTGTCCTGCAGCTCCGCGAGCCTCGTCAGATAGTTGCGCTCCACCGCCTTGAGATACTCCTCCGTCTCGCCGGCCGCGTCCATCCTGGCCAGATCCTCCGGAGCTTTCTGCTCCATGAAGGAATACCGGAGTCCCCTCACGCCCCTGTACGGGTTCTTCAGCACCGACATGCGCTTCCTCCTCGGAATCATCCTTGCGGGCGGCCTTGTCGCCTCCCGTTTGGCTTACATAAGATTCCTGTTGCGCGCCAAAGTCAAGTGCCAACCTTTGCTGTGCATCCACGTCATCTATTTGTTTTTCGGCTGGCGCCTCGTAAATTGAGGGGTCGTCCATCGCGAAGAGGGAGATTTGCCCCTCGACCGCGACAAAGCGCCTCGACGTTCTCCTGGCCATGGAACTACGCCCCCTTTCGGGCGTTATTGGAAGTTCCGCGCGCGCCGGCATCGAAGGATGCGAGCATACTCTTCAGGCGCTTTGTCGTCATGGTTGCCGATTGGCCGCGCTCGACCGGGCTGTTCTGCGATGCTCGCGTTCTCGGCTTGTGTTCGAACCCCGCCCGCCTGAGGGCGCGGTCGATTCTGTTCGTGGCGCCCCTCACCTGGGCGCAGACGCGCTCGATGCGGACGAGGAGCAGTTCGGTGTCCTCCATCGGCACGCGAATCTCCAAGCCGTCATCGATCCCGTAGCGGCGAAGCGTCACATGGGAGGCCATCGGGTCCATGCCCTCAAGGTCGATGTCTTCGGCGGCCTTTGTGACCGCGTCGAGTGCGACCGTATCCCCCTCGACCACCCTGATTGGAGCGGCACCGGGACACGAGGTGAGGCCCGTGTAGGCTGAGGCGGGGTAGACGGTCTCCGGCACGAGCTCGCAATCGAGAGTCAGCTCTTCACCGTCTCGTTTTGCAAAGGGAACGAGGATCTCGAACCCTACCGGATGCTCTTTGATTTTGCCACCCAACCTATCGGCGCGCTGCCTGCTGAGGACAGCGGAGGTATCGGCCTCGGGATGGTCGAGCTTGAATGCCGCGAGGGCGAGGATACTCCTCGGACCCAATTCGGAATGCTCGGCCATGGAGTCGAGAATCGTGTCCCAGCCTCGCGGATGACCCATCACAGCCGCGAGTATCTCGACAGGCGCTTCGATTAGCCTCTGCTGCATTATTTCCTCCCCGTCTCAGTCAACTCCCATCGATGATGGGGGAGTGCGCCCATGCCGTCCGGTGCGGGAACAAGTGTTCATCATGATTAGGCCGCTGAGGTACACCCAATCACTGCTGACAACGATGCACCGCCGCTCCGCAAGGGGCATCTAGTCCCCGGCCCTCATAGAAGGACGCATCTTGAAGCTCGTGGAAACATATGACAGGTACACCGTTATAGACACATGATTTAGCCGATTTGCTATTCCACCTTCCAACGCATGGGTCATGGGCGAGGTCAAATAGGGGAGGCCATTTCTGAACCGCAAGGTCGAGGACATCCTCCTCGTTATACTCGCCGTTATGGAGGAAGGCGAAGTGAGGCGCACCTTGTATTGCGCCTCCGCAGATTTCGACAACTGAAACCTGGCTGAAAGATTCTGAGCTTTCGCCGTCGCAAATCAGTATCCAGGACGATGGGACGACAGCGAAATCATTGTCGGCAAGCTCAATCCGCCGCATGTCGCGAGGCTTGTTCTCCGCCACGTCCATGTAGTAAAGGGAAAAGTGTTCGTGAAGGCGCAGGAGCTGATTATAGTCACGCTCAAGTTCCGCTACGGACAATTCCTCTGACCCATCATATGAGAGGTGTCTCATTTCCTGCGCAGTAAGCTGAAGCTCTTTTTGGCAGGCTTTACCCATGGCCTCTGCAACTCGAGGCGTAAGACCGGTAAACAAAACACTCAGATAATCAATCGCCTCACCAGTACTTCGGATTGATTCGGGGTTCTTGCTGCGTAGCTCCTTGATTCTATCCGGCGTGGCCACCTCAACGGTCGTACCGAATTTAATCTTATTCATCTTTGAGCCCTGTAACGGTAGTCTTGCCATGATCTGTCCATTCACAATCGGTATTTACGTTGAACTCGCGCCCAACGACAGAAAGGTCGCCCGAGCCTTTAGTCCGACGCCTTATCTGCGCCCGCGATCTTCGGCGCCGAGGCGATCTCCGCGAGCCTCGTGAGCCCCGAGGCTATCTCGACCGCGTCCGCGCCCAACAGCCAGTCTGCAGGCACGCCGAACGTCCTCGAGAGGGCCTTGAGCGAGACCGCCGAAGGCAGCCTGACACCCGTCAACCAAAGGGCGATCGAGCGCGGCGATTGGCCGATCGTTGCCGCAAGCTCATCCTGGCCGATGCCTGTCACCCTCATGAGGGCGGCCAGGCGCCGGCGAAAGAGCAGCAGGGACGGTTCTGTTGTGTAGGGTCCGGGCGCATTCTTCATCTAAATCAGTAAGTCCCGACGTTGAAGCCCTCGCCCTTGGTGAAATCGACGGTCACGGGAATCTCCGTCTCGTTGGGGAAGTAGGCGCGGATGACCCAGTAGGGGATATCGGAGCCATCGGGGCCTATTCCCGCATTCACGTCGCTCGACTCGATAAGCGTCTTCTCGGGAACGCCGTATTCTGAGGTCAGGGATGTGAGGTATGCGGCGACAGCGTCCTGGAAACCCGCCTGGGTCGCTTCCTCCGGCAGGTTGTCGGGCACGGCCACGATCGAGGGGTCAACATGGGCCGTCTCGCCCTGTCCATCCGCACCGTCGGTTTCCGGTCCATCATCTGACTCGTCACCTGAAACTTCGGACGCGCCGTCGGTTCCAATTGAAGATTCCTCGCTCGAGGTACCATCCGACCTGCCCATGGGCGGGAATACCGCGAATGCGATATTGATTGCGATGCAGACCGCGATGATGCCGACGCAGGCGAGAATAATCCCCTTTGAGTCGAGCTTCTTTCCCTTATCGTACATGGCACAAATTCCTTTCCTCTTGGAGCTATTTGAGCTCCACTCCGCCCATCCAGCCCCAGTAGACGCCGGTTCCCTTTCCGTAGAAGGCTATGAATTCGTCAAGCGTTTTGGTCGTGATAGTGCCCTCGTTGCTCATGACCTTGCCGTCACCGACGTAGATGCCGACATGCCCATAGAGAAGGCCGGGCGTTCCGGTGCCCGGATGGCTCGTGTCACCCACGATCATGCCGACCTTGAGATCCGCTGGATTGTTGCTGTGGCACCAGGTCTTGACCATGTCGCAGGCGTTGCCGCCGTAGTAGCCGACGCCGGCGGCCTTGAACACATTGGTCACCCAGGCGGCGCACCAGTTCTTGCCTGGCGAGGGTGTCGATTTGCATGCGCTCACGACGGCCAGCTGGGTGCCCGTGGCGCCCGACAGTTCCTGGCCGGAGCCGCCGAGGGAGCCCGAAGTGATGGCGTTGTAGAAATACTCCGCGTTTGGGTACCTTGAGTCCCAGCCGTGCGGCTTGCCTCCCACCATCGCGCACCGCTCCCATCCCATCGCATAGTGCATCGTCGCCGACTCGAGATCGTCGGTCTCCATGAATGTCTGGTAGGTGTACTTGCCGTCGCGCTGGTGAACGAGCCCCACTCATCGTGGTCCGACCAGAACTCGAGCTGAACGTCGAGTTCGTACCAGTTCCTTCCCGTCTCCTTGGCGAACTGGGCAAGGCGAAGGCGACGCCCCCCGTCCCATTGGCCGATGCCAACCGCCTTGTTGTAGACGGGACCCCTCGCGATGATCTCGTCATTGGTGCAAGGACTGATACCCTCTTCCCAATAGGCACGACCGCCCTTCGCCTGGTCGGCCATCGGGTATATCTTCTTGGCTGCGGTGCCCGCGGACTCATGGCAATAGTTGCCCATGATGGCCGCGGCATGGATGTCGTCGCAGCCGTGCTCCTTGAGGTACAGATATATCTTGAGCTCGTCGGTGCCCAGGCTCGCCGTACTGCTAGCGCCGGCGGCCTGGTTGCCGAATAGCACGATGCCGAGCGACGAGGCTAGGACCACGCCCATGAACAGGAGGCAGCCGAGCGAAAGCAGGGATGTGAGCAGGGCTGCCCTGTTCCTCCATGCCCTCATGGAGAGGAGCTTCTGCCTTCCCTTGCGCCCCTTGAAATTTTTTCGGGAGATGCTGCCGCCGACAGCGCGACCCGCCTTTTTCCCAAGTGAGGCCTGCCTGAGCGCCGCCTTGCGCTTCCTGCGCAGAGAGCGCTTGCGGTAGTCCTTGAGCTTTTTGACGGCGGCCGGGTCCTTCTTGAAGGAACCGGGACGGCGCTTCATGAGGATATCGAGCTCGACCGCATTGGCTCGCGAGAGTGCCTTTGAGGCGCTGCCTGCAAACGGTGCGGCAGGGACCGTCGCTATCTTTTTCGCGAGCTCCGAGGACGCCGCGAGCTGGGCCGAGGGCGTTGCGCCCGACACAGCGGCCCCGCGTCGGGAAGACGGGGCCATAGCGGAGGGGGAGAAACCCGATCCCTCTGCCATATCTGTGTCGGGCGCATCGGCTTCGGATGCACCCGCCATCGAGGATCGCACCGCTCCTGCAAAGGCGCCGCCGTAGGAGGCGGCGCCCGCGGCGGCAGATGCCGCACGCGAGCGCGTCGTTTTCTGAGCGCCGAGACGAGAGAGGTCGGATGAGTTCGCGCGCGAGCGTTTCTTGCGCGAAGAAGATCCTGCCGATGCCGTGGCACACCGCGACTCCGAATCGAGCATGGCGGCGACGGTGCCCGCACGCCTGCTGGCGGCGGTACGGGCATCCGCATGGGCAAGGTTGGAACTGTATCTCGTCGAGCGCATTTTCTAGCCTACGAAACCGGAGCCGTTTGCGTATTCGCCGAGGCCCTCGGGGCTGATCTCATCGGGATTCGTGAACACGCCGCCGACATCCTCGCCGCTGTCGTTTTGGTAGTTAAGCAGGCCCTGCATGGCCCCTGCGACCGATGCGCTCGTGAAGCGCTGCTCAGCGGGCTGCTGGGGAGCAGCCGTCGCCTGCATTGCGGCCTGATGGCGGCGCTGAGCCGCGCGCTGGTTTGGATACATGCCTCCGGTCTGCATGAAGTCTGCAGCGGAAGTCTGCTGGGGCGTTGCGGAGTGTGCCGGCTGCTGAGGGACTTGCGCCTGAGTGCGCGGACGGGCCGGCGATTCCACCGGCTGCTGACGGGCGCCATCGAGACGAGAGGCCGCCTGCACGGCATCCTCTTCGACGGGCTGAGAAAGCTCGGGGGCAGCGGCGGGTTGGGGCTCCGTTACGGCATCGAGGCCGTTAGCGCGCTCGGACATGGCCACGAGCGCCGGCAGCGTGTAGCCGACCTCGGAACCGGAAAGGGCGACCGTGCCGTTCGAGAAGGCGATGTCGCCGGAGGGATCGGCGCCGAGCGTGATGCCGGCAGCGGAGAGCGCCAGCGCGAAATCATCGAAGTGGGTGTCGCTCTCACGGGTGAAGACCTGATCGATCGCGTTCAGGACAAGCTCCTTGAGCTCGGCTTCCGCCTGTGCGCGCAGCTCCTCCTCGGTTGGGAGTCGACGGGTGTTGAAGCGCGAGAAGCTCACGCCCTCCTGGAAGTCACGAATATCCATATCTTCCATCCTTTCATTTTTAGCGGCAACCGCGTCTCGGTTGTCGCCACCGTTGAAACCAAATTGCTCGCTCGCAGGTCGATTGGAGGATCGGACTTGCGGCGGGGGAGCCATATGCGCGGGCGACGGCACGCTGCGGCCGATCTCCTCACGTCTCGGTCGCGAGGACGATGACGGGGCATCTTCCGGCTCGTCGAGCGTATCGACGTCGGCCTTCGCCGGCACCGGCCTCGCCACCCGGCGCTTGATATCGGCGGGGCGGGTCGTGCAGATGTCGTAGAGCGTCGGGCAGATCTTCTGGTCGATCGGGAAGTCGAAATGGACCACGCGGTTCTTGAACACGTAGAGGCCCTCGCCGGGATGCGCGGTTGCCAAAACCTTCGTCTGGCTCTCGGAGAGGTTGAACAGCTCCTGGAAGTCGGGCAGAAGGTCGCTTGTCTGCTGCAGGACCGTCACGAAGGGCGAGTTCTGGAACATGTAGCGCGTCTCCTCGCTGTTGAGGACACGCGAGAGGTTCTGCGTGATGGCGTTGATGTAGAAGTCCCATTTTCCGCCACGGGTGAAGAAGCGGTCGATCTGGCTGCGCGCATAGGGGCTGTCGAGCAGGAGCTGGAACTCGTCGATAACGAGCCAGGTTCGCCTTCCGGCGCGGCGGTTTGCCGAGACGCGGACCCAGATATGGTCGAGGATGATGAGAAGCGCCAGCGGCTTGAGCTCGCTGGACAGCTCATGCAAATCGAAGCACACGAGGTTCGACTGGAGGTCCACATTCGTCGGATGGTTGAACAGCGACAGCGTGCCCGTGACGTAGCGGCGAATGAGCTTCGCGAGGTCTCGGGCGTCGCGCATGTCGGAGCCCTGCTCGGACATCAGGAAGTCATAGATATCCTGAAGTGTCGGCAGGTTCTCGGGGCGCGGGTCGTCCAAGTATCGGTTATACGCGTAGGCAGCGGCGGCATCGAGGACGTTGGCTTGGGCGTCGTTGACGCTGCTCGCCATCATGCGAACGAGCGACTGGATGAAGGACACCTTCGCCGGCACAGGGGAAGACTTTGTCTCCGGGTCGTCCGAGCCGTAGGCAAGGGAGATGTCGAGGGGGTTGATGTAGTCGCCGGAGTTCTCCGCGATACGGATCACCTGACCGCCGAGATACTCGGTGGGGGTGACGTACTCGCCCTCGGGGTCGATTGTGATCACGTCGTCGTCCGGATGCTTCAGGTGCACGGGGATGATGCGGGTGATCTTCGAATTGAAAGATTTGCCGGAACGGGGCTGTGCCAGCGTGAAGCTGTTCGTGTGCTCATGGGAGACCGGATCGTAGACGATGAACGAGCGGGTCTCGGCATTGAGGCCCATGATGTTGCCGCCCGGGTCATTCATCTCCGCCGCAACGAACATCATCATGTGCGCCAGGGGGTCGGTCGTAAGGGTGCGCTCATACGGGATATAGGGGGCACCGATAGGCAGGGCGGTCGAGAACGATTCCTCGCGAAGCGCGCGCCAGGAATCGGGATAGGGCTTCCTGTGCGTGGAGAACACCTTCTCGACCTCGCGGCAGGCCTCCTCGAGCTCCGTCTCCGTGCGGCCCTGGACGGTAACGACCGTCGTGACGCCGAAAGCGTGCATCTCCGCGCTCTCAAGGTCGTCTCGGAAAGCCTCGGCATCCTCCTGGGCCTCGCGCATGGCGGGAGGCATGTTACTCTGGTCGACGAAGTAGCCGACCTCGGGACGGCTCGTGTTGAACTGATAGGTGTTATTTTCCTCGGTGATCTCATGCAGGTGGTTCTCTGCAGCGGAGATCGCGGCAGAGAATTCCCAGGGCCGGATGTGCCAGGCGACGGTGAGGTCGTAGGGCAGGCCCGTCAAATCTGAGATAAAGGAGTCTTTCATCGTCTTGCCGTACCCGTCGAGGGTGACGTCATAGGTCTTCACCCAACGGCGCCCGACAATCATCCGCGGATCGCCGCGATAGCCGTCTGCCGTGAGGACGGAAGAGGGGGCCACGAGCTCGCGGGTCGTGAGGCCGACGGTTCCGGAAAGACGCTCGAAGTTCGCCGTGCCCGGGTTATCGTCCTGACGCGTCATGGCTTGGATGATATCGAGACGCTGCTGGCCGTCGAGGATATGCGCGTCGGATCCGAGGTCGCGCATGAAGCGCAGGAAGGAATCGGCCTCCTGGGAAAGGCGCGGGACGGCGCGCTCCATCGTGTCGGCAGACACCGCGATCGTCACGATGCGGTCACGGCGAACGGATCTGGAGGATTTCGCCAGCATGGAGCGAGTCCAAGCGTTGTACTCGCGGCGCAAGACGTTGCCGCGATCGTCACCGGGCACCTCTCGGAATAGCAGGTCGGAAGCGAACTCCTCCGGGCTGACGCGCTTGTTCATGATGAAGATGCCGAGGCGCACCGTATGGTCGAGGGAGTCGAGATACGCCGCCCATGCCTCGCGCACGCGATATTGGTCCTCGGGTCGTGCGCCCTGATAGTTGACGTCGTCGACCCGCAGGGCGATGGAGTAGGTATCAGAATCGATACGCATGACGCCGTCGACCGTTAGCAGCTCGTAGGGCACGAGTTTCGCGGTCGTCCACTTGGGTTGGACGAGCTTTACGTCGGTCGACAGGGCGGTGTTGACGCCGAGATCGGCCTGGTCCTCATCCGTCTCCCAGGAAGAGCCAAGGGGGATGGATGGCACGTCGGGACCATATTTCGCAAGATGCTTGTCGCGTTTCTTATTCAGCTTTTTCAGGCGCTTGTCCATTTGGCGCACGCCCTTCGGCCAACCGGCCTCGACGGCGTTCGCGCGGCGCTGTTCCGCCTCCGCGATCTCACGGTCGAGATCCTCAATCGTCATCCTGCTCATCTCGGGTTTCTCCTATCGTTATCAATAGAGACCTCAGCCATCGCCTGGGCGATTCCCGCCGGCACGGTCTCCTGTTCTACCTTCTTGCCTCTTCGCGGCCTTTCACGGCGCTTCTCCTTGCGCAACTCAGCCCGAGTCTTTTTGGCGTCGCGACCTCGAAAGTCGGCACCGCGAGCATGAGCTGATCTGGCTCGGCCCGGTCCTTCAGCATGAGGGGCAGCCATTTTCCGATTGAGGCCATGGTGCGAATGGAGGCCTATCACGCCGATCCCGACGCAAACCGGTATCGCCAGATAAGTGACGGCCTCGAGATTCCAGCCCCATGCGTAAACGCCGTAAATGCCGACTGACACGACCGAAGCGGCAGCCAACGCCGCCACAGCGGAGCGCTTGGAAAAATGACCGAAGATGTTTCTCGCGACATAGTTGTTGATATCGTCGCGCACGAATGTCTCTGCCATTTCATCACCTTCCCTAGGCAAGGCCAAACAGGCTGTTGGCGACCAACTTGGACTTGTTGACGATTTCCGTGATGCACAGGACGGCGCACATCGACGGGATCAGGGAGGCGACGGCATCCCCAAACCCGCTCAGGCTGCTCGTGTCAGACGTGATCGGCGCTATGAGCTCGGAGGCCACCGTCATGATCAAGGGGATCATGCCGATGGCGATGACAATCATGACCGCCTGGAAGCACACCGCGGCAAAGCGCTTGAGGTATCCGACCCCCATAGCCCTGGACCTGTCGTCTGCAAAGAACGCAAGGCAGAGGGGACTCGCCGCCGCCCTGAGGTATATCTCGCCGACGCGCACGAAGATGGTGGTCATTACGCAAAATAAGCAGGCGACGCAGGCCACAAGGGCCACGATCGCAAGAAGCAGCAGGATAAAGGAAGTACTCGCTTGGGCATACGTTAGAGAATCGAACGAGTCTATAACCTGCTTCCTGATGGCGAGGGGCTGGGACGCCTCTATGCCGACAGACGCGAGCGCGATGTTCACGACCCTTACCAAGTTCTGGGCGAGGATATATATGCAGGCGCAGATATCCATCGCGTGCACGATAAGGGTGTAGCTCACCGCGAACATCATCACGACGAAGGCGAGGCTTGCCATGATGTCGATACCGGCCATCTTGCGGCGGACATCGAGCTGGTGCATAAGGGCGACGCCGAAAGTCAGGCCAAGAAACGCAAAGGCGTAAGGCTGGAAGGCGTTTTTGGACAACGTCGATGCCATGGTGTAGAACTGGGCAAAAGGCCCATTGGTGAAATCGGAAGTGAACGCCGTGTCCGCCGTGGAGGACACCAACGAAATACACCATTCGGCGAGACTGGTAGCATTCTCCGCAAGCCCGCGGCAGAAGGACCATGCCAGTTTTTCCGCGGAATACTTAAAGAATTCAAAAGTTAGAGCGAATTTGGGCGGATGATCCTTGATAACTGGTTTTCCAAGTCCTCCGGGTCCTTTGACTCGGAGCCTTGCGATTCATGCGGCTTGTGGTTCTCGTTAGGGTTCACACTCGTCGAGGCCGACGCCGCCTTTTCCCAACCGTCAGGCGCCCACGAGGGCTCGAAGTTCTTCTTTAGATCTTCCTTCTGCAGGCCACCGGTGTACTTCTTCCTTATGCTATGGGACTTATCGACGACCTTGCCGTTTTTATCGTAGTAGACGGGCCCCTCGACGGTGCTTCCGTTGATGCCGGTCGTTACGGTGTAACCGATCTTGTAGGCCTTGATGCCGCCGTGCTCGAAGGTCACATACTTGTCCTTATCGACGTCGCTCCACTTGATGGAAATCTGCCGGCACTCGGGGGCCATGTTGTCGATGCCGAGATTGACATTCCACTGGCCCTTTTGAGCTGCATATGCGATACCGGACATCGCGCAGCCCAGCACCAGCAGGGCAACGCTGACAACCGCGAAGCGAAAAATGCCTTCAGACCATCTTATGGAACGCCTGTCAAGCTCGTATTCCCCGTATGGTTCCGTCGGTCTTGGCGACCGGTCATTCCCGATAGGGGAGCCGGCGGCGAAGGCGAGTAACCTCTCCCGAATACTCATTATTGGATGATGCCGTTGAACAGCTGGGAGATGATATGGGACACACCGCACCCGGCGATGAATACGCCTGCGAGCACCTGCCACCATTCGGTACCGTGGCCGGGACGTCCCTTGGTCTTCTCCTCGAGTAGGTTGTAGACACCCCACAGGGCAAACAGAGAACCACCGGCGATCATGAGGTTCTCGAAGGATGTGACGATTGTTGAAAGCTGTTCCATTGAAATGTCCTTCCCTAGGATTTGCGATATCTATTCATGCGCCCTAATAGGCGTCGATGACGATGGTCTTGGGATTTGCGCGGTCGATGAGTACGACATCCTCGGGTGTCGACACATCGGGGCCCTGCGCGTGCTTCCTGGAGCGCGCCCACTCGAGCATGTCGGTCTTGCCGGCGGCGAGATACTCCTTGCGCCGGGGGTGGATCTCCGGGTCGGCCTTGAGGTCGCGGAACCACATTCCCTGCTTGTAGTGGGTCACGCACTCGTCAGGGGACAGGCCATCCTCCTCGTTGAAGCTGTAGAGCTCCTCGGGGCTCATAAGCGGGACCTTGACGTATCTCGTGCTCTCATTGATGGATTTGCCGCTTGCGGAATTCGAGACGGAGTAATCGGTGAACTTCTTCGTGGTGTTGCCCATCTCGCGAGATATCTGCTCGCAGTCGGAAAAGAGGGAGGAACCCATGTACATGAAAATGGCCGAGTTTGCACGGATGGATTCCGACTGCTTACCGTACCGGGCCTCGAGCTGCTTGCCGTCCTGTACGATGGCGCAGAGGTTGATCCAGAACTTACGGCTCTCGGCGAACAGCTTCTCGAGGTCAGGGATCTTACCTATCTGGGCGAGCTCGTCGAGATAGCAATAAAGGGGGATCTCAAGATGGCCGATGCCGTTCGTGGATCCGATATCCTTCGAGATATCGAACAGCTGGTTCAGGGCCATCGCGGCGACAAAGTCATAGGGGCCGCCGCCGGACTTGATACAGAAGAATATGGCGCGCTTGCGCTTGTCGATAGACTGCAGGTCGAGCTCGTCGCGACCCAGCATCTTCCTGATCGCTGGGTTGTTGAGTCTCTGCAGGCGGGCCGCGCACGAGGACACGACTGCCGCCATCTGCTCGGGGGCGCCGGCGTTGGCCTTGAAGGTGCGGTAGTTGGTGAGGACGGAGTTCTCGGGGAGGGACTCGTCGTCGAGCGCGTCCTCGCCGTAGGTATCGATGATGTACTGCGCGAACCCATCAAAGCCGTCGCGCTCGCGGGTACCCTCGAAGACGAGGTCGAGCTTGTTGATGCCCTCGGCGCCGTCGGCCTTTGCCATCGCCAAGTAGTCGATAATGCCCGGAAGGGTGCAGTCCGCGGTATTGCCGTTAGCCTTGAACCAAAAGACGAACATGCCGCAGACGCAGGTGTAGAAATTCTTCTCCATGTCGATGAAGAATTGCTGGTCGCCGCGCGTGTCCTCACCTTTGGTGTTCGCAATGAACATATTGACCAGCGAGTTGATGGACGTGACGTCACGGCAGTTGATGAGCGGGTTATAGGGGGTTGAGGCCAGGATGTGCTCCTCGTCGCGCAGGTCGATGACCTGCACCTCATAGCCGTTTTTCTCCAAAAAGGCGGCAGATGCGCGGAAAAGCTCGCCAGACGGATCGGTGAAGACCATGTTGCCGTTCATCTGCATGATCTGGTTGGTCACGAATCGGTATGACTTGCCAGCACCCGATCCGGCCATGATGAACATGTTGCGGTTAGGTACCTGGCTCTCACGCCTGATCGGGTCCTTCTTACCATTGACGATTGAGGTACCGGCAACCTTGCTGTTGAGCGACAGGATGATATTGTCGTCCTCGACCGTCTCGCACCAGTCGGGGACGGGCCACTCGTCTGTCGCCTTGTTATGCGAGTACAGCAAGCGCTCCTGGGCGGTGGAGAATCGCTGGGAGCCATATTGCTTGGCGGGAGAGATGTCCTCGCCAGGTGCCTCCTTCTTGAGGAAAATGGCCAGCGCGAATGCAAGGGATGTTGCAGCAGAAATCAGCAAAGGGAGCCCACCGAAGTAGATGCCTAAGGGTCGCCGGGATGCCGACCATGCGATGAAGGCCACGATGTCATCGGGTGTCTCCATGCCGTTGATTCCGAGCATGACCTTCTGGACCGTAAGGTTTACGATCCAGAAGGCGGCCGCCCCCAGCACGACGGCTCCGATTGCCCTCGTTATGTCCAGCTTGGGCAACTTCATGAATTACCTCTTGACCCGCTTGTTGAGAGTTCGGGAGTGCGTGGCCGGACGGTTCTGATTTCCGATCTGGTGACGGTTCGCCTTGCGGTCGGCGGCGTCGCGCATATTGGCGGCGCGAATGACCTCGTGCGAGCCCATCTGCTTGGTGCGTCCTGGGCGCTGCTGCAGCTTAACCGATCCCTCGAAGGCCTCACGGTCCTTCAGGGTCTCGATCTGGGAATGGCATCGAACGAGCGCGTCGGAGCGTCCCTCGATAAACGCCCCCTTGACGTCTCCCTCGCAGACCTGGTTTCCGATTTTCGCCAGACGGCCGTCGGAATCGGTGATTCTGAAGGCACCGGCCGTTGTCATGGCGGCGGTGTAGGCAGTGCCGTCCCAACCGGTGAATTTACGCTTGTACATGCCATCGGACTGGTCGAGCTTCCAAGACTCCCCGAGGTATTCGATGCTTTCCGGCGCGGGCGGCAGGCCGACCGGAGGGAGGCCGACGGCGGGAAGCCCGATTGCGGGAAGCGCTGGATACTCTTTTAATTGCTCAGACGAGCGCTCATTACGCGGATTGACCGACTGGGGGCCGTTGCCCTTCTCGACCGGTCCCCTCATGGCGCTATCCACGTCGGCATTCGAGATAAGCTTTCTCTGGATAGCCGTCTCGATGCAGGCGGCAAGGGCCTCCTGGTCCTTCATCTTGTATTCGATTGCGAAATAGCCGGTCGCCGGGTCTTCGAAAACCGCGAACCCGATGCGGTGCCTGCGGCAGATGTCGGAAAGGAGCGACAGGTCGCTGCGGTCGAGCGCGCCCTCCTTGCCGAGGTTGACGAGCTTGATGACGTCGTTGCGGTCGCGCCTCAACGTATGCTCGGTCACAAGGCCGTAGCGCCCGAGTCCGTTTACATGGCTGATCGCATGGTTCGCGCCGCGCTGGGCCGTCCTGCCGGCAGTGCCGGCAACCTTGCCGGTGCCGCGCGCCAGCGCCCTCATCGTAAGAATGAGAACCTCACGCGCCGGCGGCATAACAGCCTGCCCGAGCATGAGCAAGACACGCATGGCTTCTTCGTTCTCTCCGGGCATTGCTGGTACCTCCTTCCGGCGATGTGCATTGGGGCCGCACGCTCGGGCGGCCCCAAATACAGTTTTCGCCATATAGGCCACCCGTGCAGACCGGTTTGGTGCCACAGGGTGACAATTTCCTAGATATGCCTGTGGGCTCCGGGGCGTTTGACATCTGACCCCGGATGTCTATGGCCTTCGCTGATCGATGCGGCGTATAGATATAGATGCCTGGTAGCCAAGGCATCGGCGAGGGCGGTGTGGGGTGCCCCCTCGAAGCTATAGCCCGCAGCATCTGCCGCAGAGGTCAGTCTCCATCGGGTATGGGTTTCCGAGAACGGGCCGTATGCGCGCCCGAAGGCCTCCATCGCATCGATTACCTTCGTCGTCTGCGGTATGACGACGCCCTCGTTCTCGAGAAAACCAAGGTCAAAGTTGACATTCCATCCGACAATCTTCTCCGTACGGTCGAATAGCGACTGGACGGCCTCGAGATACCTTTCAAAGGGCTTGTAGTTCGCCACGGAGGCGGGGGAGATATGGTTCACGCGCTCGGCGTCGGGCCATTCCGTCTTATGCTGCGGCCTGACACGTAGATGAACCGTCGAGGGTGAGTCTTGGCCGTCGATATCGAGAACCATGGCGAGCGTCAGGATCTCATCGCCGCCGGCTGGATCGAGCCCAGTGGTCTCCGTGTCGATTGTCATGCACTCGATAGGGGAGTCGAACGGGATAAGGCTAATGCTCATCGTAGCGCGCCTCCCTTATGACTGCCCATAGTGAAAGTAGGCGGTGCGGTCGGGGGCCGTGGTGTGAAGCGCTCCCTCGGTGCCGCCGCCTAGCTTCTTGCTGATCTGCGCGATGAGGTTTTTCGTTCCCGGCATCACGTGGGCACGTTCGGTCTTGAGTTCGCTCTCTTCGACAAATCCGTCATTGAGAGAGTCCTCCCACTCATCCTGCTCTCCCTCGGTGTAGTAGACAGGGGCATCGGGATCGTTATCGATAGCCTGAGAAGCAAGCGTATCGATGTAGCTCGCTTCACCCCTCACAGCAGCGCTGATAACCTCGTCGGTAAGCGGGCCGCCGTTCGCGATGTATTCGTAGAGGCTCTGGTCGAGGGGGTCGGGAATCACGCGCACGAACTGCTCGTCTGTGACATAGCCATCGTCGCCGATCCTGTACTGGCCGTAGGGGCCAGCCGGCCAGTTCATTGCGATGTGCGTAAGTTCGGTGTCTGCCATGACGTAGAATTTCATGACGGCGAGCTTCTGGTCATGCGAGATGTAGTCCTGGACGGCAATGGCGGCCTTAGGATTGATGTGGGCTCGGTCGGACGGCGAGAGCTCAATACCGTGCTCGACCTCATATGCGGCCTGGGCGGTTGAAGCCGTGAACAGGGCCTGCGCGAGCAGCCAGGACTTCTGGTCGGCAATCGTATTGGGAGCAATACCGTCAAATGCGATCTCGGCCACGGCCGCAAGAAGACTCGGCTCGGCCATAATCGCGCCAAGCGTGGCGACGGCCGGCCACTTAAGGTGGCTCTCGCATCGCTGCGGGTCCATGATTTGCTCGCACACGTTATTGTAAATGTGGTCGAGATTGAGCAGGCCTAGCCCTGCCGCCGCTCCCGACCTGTCTAGCTTGTCCATACGGCTCTCCCTTCGGTCATAGTTCCGTTGGTTTTATCGTCCGCCCTGGGGCATGGCGATGAGAGCCGTTGAACAAGTGTTCCTAGATTTTGGTTAATGCTTCAGAGATTGAACGTGGGGGAGGGCCACATCACGCTCCATCGTCACAACGTCACCGGACGATGCCGCGCTTTTAGTCGTAAGCCGGAGCGAGTCGATGATCTTCTTGGTGCTGGGGCTGCAATCTAGCCTGTGGGGCGCCACGCTGAGTTCATCGTACTGATCGAGGATCGCGTCCACCTTCTGAGACTCCTCGAAGGTCTGCCCGCGATAGAGCGTATAGTCGTGCCCGCCGACTTTGACAAGGCCGTCAGACATAAGGGCGATGTCTTTTGCTTCAATAGCCGGCACCACGGCGAACTTAATGCCCGCAGCAATAGCGATATCCTTGTATTCGGCGGGAACGACCATCTCTCGGAACTCCGGCAAATCCCTCATCGATAGGAAGGCGTTCGAGCTGACCTCGACGGCCTCATACCCTCCACGTCCGGCGCCATCGATAACGGTACCGAACACCTCCGAGTCCATCAGGATCCCGGGCAAGGGGTCAATGTCGGATCTTTTCATGTAGACAGTGCGGTCGCCCCGTGCCGGGCCGTCAAGGTTCACGGTGACGTCCGACCAAAGAGCCCCGAACGAGTCGGAGCCCTCGGTCACATCGAAGGCCTGGATGCAGAGCGTGTCGTTCTCTTCGTAGACCTGCTTCACGAGCTCCACGGTCTTCGGCTCCCCATCGACCGAATAATTGACCTTGATGCCGCCCTTGGAGGTTGCATCCACATAGAGGCTGCTGTCCTCGATGCGCTTTTCGACGTTCTTCCTATAGGCGACCAACGAACCGGGGTGCGCCTGAATCTGAGATAGGCCTTCTTCCAGCTGGCAGATATCAACAGCGACAGGCTGTTCAATCTTAGGGAACAGGCCCTTCTCAAAAGCATTTAGCGCGTACTTGCTGCGGTCCTCTCTCACCGTCATGACGAGCGCGGCATCGCTAGGAAATTGAACAGTGCCGTCAGCCCTGACAATTCTTACGGTATCTTGCCTGATAGCCGCAGCAACGGACTGAAGGACATGGGTCGAGGCCTGGTCGATATTTCCCAAAACGATAGCGCCACCGCTTGCGGTCGAAATGGCACCAGGCAAGATCGGGCGCCCCCCGCCGACAATGCCCGCAATGCTTGCCGTCCCGACATCGGGCACGACGGCAACGTTCCCCTTAGCGCCGATACGGGCGAGGTCTCTCATGAGTGTCGCCTCGTCACTCTCGCCGACACGAAAGAACGCCCGGATCGCCTCGCTCGCGCGTTCCGGGCTATCCGTCTCGATGAGGATGGGTCTATGGGTCGCAAGCGCCTCAGCCACAGCGGAGACGGCAGCGGGCGGATAGACTGGGCTCAGTTGTTCGGGTTCGGCGGGCATGGTCCTTCCGATGAGCTTCTCGGGATTATTTAGGGCGTCAGTTGAAATCGAGTCCAAAGATTGAAGGCTCGATTGATAAGGCCTGATACCGCGCGGAGTTGCAGCTGAGACGATTCCTTGGAGACTCAGCTCTTGGCAAAGGCTCTCGACGGCGATAGTACCCCGGCATGAGGTGACGTTGCCACCGAAATCGAGCGAACCGAAAAACAGCCTGTCCTCGATATATGTAGGGTCAAGTTGCCCCGAGGCGCTTAGGATTCCGAGTGCGATGGGTAGCGCGAGGGAGCCTGCATCTCGGATTCGACCAGAGAAGGCCCTGCTATAGCCAGGCGAGGGCATGACAACGATAGAGCCACTGTTTCGAGGCAGGGTGTATCCCTGCGCCCTGAGGGCGCACCTGACGATACCTCGCAGCTCTACGGCGGCATTATCCTGAATGCCCAAAATGGTCAAGCCAGGAATTCCAGGCTTGAATTCAATCGCGATGTCGATGGGCACCGCCGAGGCGGCTTCCACAATAGCGCCATGGACAACTGTACGATCGGTCATAACCTGCTCCAATCTTCAAGGGTATTGAGACAAGTCTGATGGCGGGAAGTGCCCATATGACCTTGCTGAACAACTGTTCCAGGCCCTCATTGACTTGGCGGCCAACAATCGTATCGAAATGGATCATCTCGCAAGCTAAACTGAGATCATCGATTCATCACACTTCCATCTATTTTGACGAAAGCAAACGCATCGATCGGTAGATCATAAAGCTCATTTGAAATCTTCTGATACAGACTCTTCTGATGCAGACGGAACGCCTATCTATGCATAAATCAGTTGTGGATAGTGGTGGATAGCCAGAAGAAACACGAGGATTCGAGAAGGAAAAACCGAAACGAAAGCGGTTTTCCCCGATCAACTGGATATCAGGGAAACCGCTGGTAGATAGTGGTGGGCCCTCCGGGATTCGAACCCAGAACCCAGGGATTATGAGTCCCCTGCGCTAACCGTTGCGCCAAGAGCCCTTATGAACGGTGAATGCAATTCTAACAAAGCCAACTCAGGCCCAATTTCTTCGCTTCACGTCGTGAAATACTACCATGCACGAGGAAGTCGCACAACGCAAGATCAAATCCGATGTTAAACAACAGCTAATCTAGGCGCGTCGCGGAAAAGACGTGTTTTAGAAAAAGTTAAAGCCTATATTTCAGGGCTCCAACATATTTATGTGTGAAATCAACCTGATGCCATTTCAAAACCATGCCGGTTTACTACGACGGATCGGCGATGCCCGAGCACCGCGTGTTCTCCATTTGCAAAACCGCAGGTAGGAAGCCCGCCGCTTACGCCAAAAGGCGAGTGTGGTCGGACATTCCTGATTCATCGTAGTAAACGGGCATGGTTCTGAAGCGCAGGGGAGGGGCGCTTCGCAATCAGGCCCGATAATGGGACTGGCGGTGCACGGAAAACCCTGTTGCACAGGGAGAGTCGTGTTCCGCTCGCCAAGTCGGCCGGCGCACGGACCGTGCGTGGGCCGCTGCCCCCGCGGGCATCGCGGGCCCCCTCGGCCCTGAGATGGCCCGCGCACCCGCACGTGCGCGCCGGGGCCCGCGAAAGTTTTCCAAAAGTTGTCCTTGCATTCGCCAGTCCGAGTTCCCGTATAGTACTTCTTCGCACGGGGGCGTAGCTCAGCTGGGAGAGCGCTTGACTGGCATCAAGAGGTCAGGGGGTTCGATCCCCCTCGTCTCCACCCGAGCATTGAATGAGGCTCCAACGCAAGTTGGGGGCCTTTTTTTTCATACTAGGCACATCAAGGTCAAAGGCGGCACCATGATCCTTCTGGTCGACAAGATCGAAAAAGCTTCGGCGCGCGCGTCCTCTTTAGCGGCGCGTCCTTCCAGATCAACCCCGGCGAGCGCTTCGCACTCGTGGGCCCCAACGGCGCCGGCAAAACTACCATGCTCAAGATCATCATGGGCATCGACAGTCCTGACGCCGGCCAGGTCCAGTACGCCAAGGACTGCCAGGTGGGCTACCTAGAGCAGGAAACTAATTTGGAGCAAAAGGACACCACCATCCTTGCCGAGGTCATGGCCGCCGCCAAGGAAATCCGCCGCATGGGCGAGCGCGCCAACGAGCTGCAGGCCCAAATCACCGAGCTCTCCGAGCAGGGCAAGGACGTCGACGCACTCCTCAACGAGTACGGCCAAGTCCAGGACCGCTTTGAGCACCTGGGCGGCTACGAGCTCGAGAGCAACGCCCGCAAAATCCTGTCCGGCCTGGGCTTTAAAGTTACCGACTTTGAGCGCCCGTGCTCCGAGTTCTCGGGCGGCTGGCAGATGCGCATCGCGCTCGCCAAGCTCTTCCTGCGCCACCCCGACCTGCTCCTTCTGGACGAGCCCACCAACCACCTGGACCTCGAGAGCGTCCAATGGCTGCGCGGCTTTATCGCCAACTACGATGGCGCCGTCCTCATCGTCAGCCACGACCGAGCCTTCATGGACGCCTGTGTCGACCACGTCGCCGCGCTTGAGAACCGCCGCGTGACCACCTACACCGGCAACTACAGCAGCTACCTCAAGCAGCGCGAGGACAACCTGGAGCAGATGCGCGCCAAGCGCGCCGCCCAGGAGCGCGACATCGCCCACATGCAGGTCTTCGTCGACAAGTTTCGCTACAAGCCCACCAAGGCCGCCCAGGCTCAGGAGCGCATCCGCAAGATCGAGCAGATCAAAAAGGAACTTGTCATCCTACCCGAGGGCCACAAGCACATCGACTTTAAGTTCCCCGACCCGCCGCGCTCCGGCGACATGGTCGTGGGGCTCGAGGGTGTGTCCAAGTCCTACGGCGACAAGCACATCTACAGCGACATCGACCTCAAGCTCTACCGCGGCGAGCACGTGGCACTCGTCGGCCCTAACGGCGCCGGCAAGTCCACGCTCATGAAGATCCTCGCCGGCCTGGAGCCGCCCACCACCGGCACCCGGGACCTGGGCACCAACGTGGGCGTGGCCTACTACGCCCAGCACGCACTCGAGGGCATGACCGAGTCCAATACCGTCCTGCAAGAGATCGACACCGTCACGCCCAAGTGGACCGTGCCGCAGCAGCGCAGCCTGCTGGGCGCCTTCCTGTTTAGCGACAACGATTCCATCGAGAAGCAGGTTCGCGTCCTCTCCGGCGGCGAAAAGGCGCGTCTGGCTCTGGCCAAGATGCTCGTGCGCCGAGGCGCTCCTGTGCCTAGACGAGCCCACCAACCACTTGGACATCGACTCGGTGGACATGCTCGAGAACGCTCTGCAAAACTTCCCCGGTACCATTGTGCTGATCAGCCACGACGAGCACTTGGTGCGCGCTGTGGCCAACCGCATCATCGACATCCGCGACGGCAAGGTCACGGTCTACGATGGCGACTACGACTACTACCTCTTCAAACGCGAGGACCTCGCTGCCCGCGCCGCCGCCGAGGCAGCAGGGGAGAGCGCACCTGCCGCGGCCAAGTCCACCAAAGCCAACGCCGCCCAGGCCAGCAGCCCAGCCGCGGCTCCCAAGCCTGCCGAGGGCAAAAAGACCAAGGAGCAAAAGCGCGCCGAGGCCCAGGCCCGCGCCGCGCTCAACAAAAAGCTCAAGGGCGTGCGCAACCAGCTCAAGAAGATCGAGGCCGAGCTCGACAAAAAGCGTGCCCGCTATGACGAGCTTATGGAATTGATGGCGAGTGAGGAACTTTATGCCGATCAGGATAAGTTCAACGCCGCGCTGGGGGAATATAACGGCCTTAAGCAAGAGCTGCCCAAGCTCGAGGACGAATGGCTCGAGCTTTCCACCCAGATCGAAGAGGAGACCGCGCGTGAACTCTCGTAAGGCCGCTGCCGTGGCGATGAGCATCATCGCCATCGCCTGTCGCATCTGCGGCATCTTTATGAGCGCGATGACCGTGCTGCTGTGCTTTAGCGGCCTCACCGCCAAGCTGCAGATCGTTGGCTTTGTCGTCGAGCTTTCTCGCGCGCTGCCGAGCGCCATCGCCGGCTATGGCGTCATCACCTCACCCTTTGGCGGCGTGTTCCGCCTGGATTACGCCATCGTGGCCGTGATTCTGTTTGTTGCCGACTACCTGCTCACGCGCGCCTCGCGTCGCGTCCGCTAGGGGGGCGCCGTGTCCAGCAGCTACCTCATGAACCTGCTCGCCAGCGCGGTCGCCGTCATCGTGGGCATCGTGATTCACGAGAGCGCGCACGCCGCGGCGGCCTGGGCGCTCGGCGACAAGACGGCCCGTTCGCGCGGCCGCGTCTCACTCAACCCGCTCAACCACATCGACCCGTTCGGCACCATTCTCCTGCCGCTGCTTATGCTCGCGGCCGGCGGCCCGGTATTCGCCTTCGCCAAGCCCGTGCCCGTCTACCTCAACAACCTTAAGCACCCCAAGCGCGACGAGGTTCTGGTGAGCGCGGCCGGCCCCGCATCGAACATCGCGCTCGCGTGTCTCGCAGCCGCTCTCATGCACGCGGCATACGGCAACCTCTACACCAGCATGTCCTTTGCCGTGGCCTCCCAAATCATGAACTTCGGCGCCACGTTTATTGTGGTCAACCTGTCGCTCGCGTTCTTTAACCTCATCCCGATCCCGCCGCTCGACGGCTCGTCGATTATCGTCCCGTTCCTCAAAGGCAAAGCGCTCTCTAACTACTACCGCCTGCAGCAATACGCCATGCCCATCCTCATCCTGGTGCTGTACCTGTTGCCTATGTGGACCGGCATCGACGTGATTGGACGGTATTTCGACGTTACCGTGTATCCGCTGGCCGAGTGGCTGCTCAACTTCGCAATCGCCGGCATCTAAGGTAAACTTACAGGTCGACCGTGCAAAACGGTCGCAACATGCACCCAAACCGCGCCGCGAAGGCGCCGTCAAAGGAGGTCGAAGATGTCGTATCGCGTGTCGACGCAGGTCTACAGCGGACCGTTCGACCTGCTGCTGCAGCTGGTAACCCGCCAAAAAGTTGATATCGGAGCCATCTCGATCAGCGAGGTGGCCGAGCAATACCTGGCCGAGGTCGAGCGCATCGAGGCGCTGGACCTGGACGTGGCGAGCGACTTTTTGCTGGTCGCGGCAACCCTTTTGGACATCAAGGCCGCCTCGCTGGTGCCCCAGGAGGCCCCGCGCAAGACAGACGACGATGACGAGGATGACGATGAGCTCGAGGAGCTCAGTGCGCTCGACGGCGACGCCCTGCGCGAGGTCCTGATCCAGCGTCTGATCGCCTACAAGCAGTTTAAGGGCGCGGCGGCAGCCCTTGGCGCGCGTATGCAGGCCGAGAGCCGCATGCATCCGCGCGTGGCCGGCCCCGACCCCGAGTTCCTAGGCCTTATGCCCGACTATCTGGCCGGCATTACCCTGCGCGGCCTCGCCGTCATCTGCGCCGACCTGGATGGCAAACGCCAGACCTTCCTGCTGGAGGCCGAGCACGTGGCACCGCATCGCGTGCCGCTCGACCTGACGGTGGCCTCGGTCGACCGCTTTACCATGGCACACCAAGCCTGCACCTTCCGCGAGCTGCTGGACGGCGACGCCACCACCGAGCAGCTCGTTGTCACCTTCCTGGCCATGCTAGAGCTTGCCAAGCGCGGCTCGCTTACGCTAAGCCAGGACGAGAACTTTGGAACCATTCAAATCAACCGCGTCGAGGGCGCCGAGGCATACGTGCCTGGCGAGGGCCCCGAGCTCACCGAATAGGAGCGGCAACCATGTCAACCCTTTCCACGCTGGAGGCAAACAGCCTCAAAGGCGCCCTCGAGGCGCTGCTGCTGGTGTCGAGCGACCCCGTGAGCGCACCCGCGCTGGCAGCTGCGCTGGATATCGCCCCGGGCGAGTGCGCGTCGCTTTTGGCCGAGCTCAAGGTTGAGTACGAAGAGGCCAACCGCGGCTTTCAGCTGCGCGAGGTCGCCGGTGGCTGGCGCCTGTTTACACACCCCGCCTACCATGATGTGGTCGAGGCCTACGTGCTGAGCTGGGACACGCAAAAGCTGTCGCAGGCGGCGCTCGAAACCCTGGCCGTCATCGCATACCACCAGCCCGTGACGCGCGAGGTGGTCAAGGGCATCCGCGGCGTCAACTCCGACGGCGTCATCGCGTCGCTCGTGGACAAGGGTCTGGTGCGCGAACTCGGCCGCGACCCCCAGCGCGGTCAAGCCATCATCTACGGCACGACCAACGCCTTCTTGGAAAAGTTCGGTCTGCGCTCCACCCGCGACCTGCCCGACCTGGAGCAGTTTGCCCCCGACGAGCAGTCGCGTCAATTTATCCGCGAGCGCCTGAGCGGCCGCAGCATTCAGTCCACGCTCGAGGAGCAGGCCGAGGACCTGGACGAAGAGCGCGAACTGCTCGATACCGATGTTGAAGATGTTGAGGCAGTCGAGAACTTGGAGACCCTGGTCGTCGACGAGACCTCGGAGGATTTGCATGACGAGGACTAACGAAGTAGGGGAGACGCGCGCCATGGGCAACGCAATACCCGCAACCGACACCCAGCCCGTCTATCCGCACACCATGCGCCTGCAGCGCTTTTTGGCGCGTGCGGGCGTGGCGAGCCGCCGCGGCTCGGAGGACCTAATGACCGCCGGCCGCGTGACCGTCAACGGCCAGGTCGCGACCGAACTAGGTACCAAGGTCGACGTCGACCGCGACCATATCGAGGTCGACGGCATGCCCGTCAAGCTCAACCAGGGCGCCGTGTACCTGATGCTCTACAAGCCGACCGGCTACCTCACCACCATGAGCGATCCGCAGGAGCGCCCTTGCGTGGCCGACCTGGTCCCCCGCGACCGCTTTCCGGGACTTTTCCCGGTGGGCCGCCTGGACCGCGACACCACGGGCCTTTTGCTCTTTACCACCGACGGCGACCTGTCGCAGGACCTGCTGCACCCCAGCAAGCACGTCTACAAGACCTACCAGGCGCTCGTTGACGGGACGCTGACCGAGCTCGATCTCACGCCGCTCCGCCGTGGTATCGAGCTCGACGATGGCCTGTGCCAGCCGGCAATCTGCCGCGTCATCAACGCGCGCGAGGCCGAGGCCGTAGCTCCCCAAGGCGTCAAGCCCGGCACCACCGCCGTGGAGGTCATCATCCGCGAGGGCCGCAAAAACCAGGTCAAACGCATGCTGAGCAAGATTCACCATCCCGTGATCCGCTTGCATCGCAGCAACTTTGCCGGCCTGGAGCTCGTGGACGTGGCCAAAGGCTCGTGGCGCGAGCTCACCGACCGCGAGGTGCAGATCCTCAAGGCCGGCGGCATCCCGCCCAAGCAGGCGAGCGCCAAGCGCAACGGCGGCAAGCCCCAAGACACGCCCGCCAGCCGCACGCGTCACCACGGCAGCCACGGCTCCGCACCCAAGCGCAACACCTACCGCGAGCGCTACACGGGCTAGGCAACCCGCCGTGCCCCAGCGCCCGCGAACCATACCAGCACGTCAACCATCGAAAGGAAGCATTGCATGATCGTCGCCATCGACGGCCCCGCCGGTTCCGGCAAGTCCACCATCGCCAAGGAGATCGCCCGCCAGCTGGGCTTTAACAAGCTCGACACGGGCGCCATGTATCGCGCCGTCACCTTCGCCGCGCTCGACCGCGGCGTCGATCTGGACGACGAGGCGGCCATCGACGCCCTCGCCGAGCAGATCGAGATTCGCTTTACCAACGGCACCGGCGAGGACACGCGCCTGACCATTGACGGCCAGGACGCTTCGACCGCCATTCGTACCCCGCAGGTCGACGCCAACGTGTCCAAGGTCTCGGCCTACCCGGGCGTGCGCGCCGCCATGCTCATCCATCAGCGCCGCGCCGCCGAGGACCGCGATATCGTGGCCGAGGGTCGCGACATCGGAACCGTCGTGTTCCCTAACGCGCAGGTCAAGGTCTTCCTGACCGCTGACCCGCGCGAGCGCGCCCGCCGCCGCGTGCTGCAGCGTCACCAAAACGACGCCCAGCCGCTTACTGCCGAGCAGCTCGAGGCCGAGGTCGACGAGACTCTCGACGCCCTTAAGCAGCGCGACAAGCTTGACAGCAGCCGCGAGGTCGCGCCGCTCGTGCCCGCCGAGGACGCCGTGCACGTTGACTCCACCGCCCATACCATCGACGAGGTCGTCCGCATTATCGAGGACCTCATCAACCAAAGGAGGTAGCCCATGCGCCTGTTTAAGCAGACGCCCGAGGATTACTACAACGCCCCCCTATGCCGAGTTCCCGGCGCCTCATCCGCGGCACCGTCGTCGTGGTCATGGCCATCCTGTGGGCCCTTCTCCAAGCTCATGTGGCGCTGGAAGGTCGAGGACGCTGACCTGCTGTTTGAGCGCCAGGACGGACGCGGCAGCGTGGTCATCTGCAACCACACCTCGATGGCCGAGCTCTTGGCCGTGGAGACGGCGCTGATTCTTTGGCGGGCCGCCGCATCCGCCCCATCTTTAAGTCCGAGTTCGCCAAGAGCAAGATCGTACGCTGGGCCTTTAGCCGCGTGGGCGGCATTCCCGTGGAGCGTGGCACCGCCGACATGAAGTGCCTGCGCGCCGCCCAGCATGCGCTGCAGCGCGGCGAGGACGTCCTGATCTTCCCCGAGGGCACGCGCATCCGCTCGCGCGAGATCAAGCCCGAGGTCCATGGCGGTTTTGCGCTCATCGCTCAGATGGGCAAGGCGCCCGTCAACCCACTTGCCATCTGTGGCTGGTCCGACATCACGCCCGCGGGCAAAAAGCTCATGCGTCCCAAGAAGTGCTGGATTCGTGCCGGCAAGGCCGTCGCGCTTTCGGACGCGCCGGCCGGGCTTAAGCGTACGGAGCGCCTGGCCTGGTTTGAGTCCGAGGCCATGAACCGCGTCTACGCCATGCGAGACGAGCTGTGCGCCGAGCATCCGGGCAGGTTCTAGCCATGAGCGAGAACGTGACGAACACTGCCGTGACCGCGTCCGACCAAGCCACCGCGCCTACCATCGAGATCGCCGCCCACGCCGGCACTTGCTACGGCGTACAGCGTGCGCTCGATATGGCGCTGGCCGCTGCGCCGCAGGCAGGGGAGTGCACTCAGGTCCATACCTTGGGTCCGCTCATCCATAACCCTATCGTGGTGCGCGAGCTCGCTGAGGCAGGCGTTAGCCTGGCTGAGAACCTGGATAGCGCCGCAACCGGTACCGTGATCATCCGCGCCCACGGCGTGGTGCCGCAAGTGATCGATGCTGCCCGCGAGCGCGGCCTTACCGTGGTCGACGCCACCTGTCCCTACGTGAAGAAGGTCCATGTGGCCGCCGAGCGCCTGGTACGCGAGGGCTACCGCGTGGTAGTCGTAGGCGAGCCGGGCCATCCCGAGGTTGAGGGCATCTTGGGCCACGCCGGCAATGATGCACAGGTCGTGAGCTGTGCCGCCGACGCCACCGCCTTGTCGCTCAAGGGCAAGGTAGGCCTCGTCGTGCAAACCACCCAGACTGCGCAGAACCTCGCCGAGGTCGTGGCTGCTATCACCCCGCGCGTGCAGGAGCTGCGCGTGATCAACACCATCTGCGCCGCCACGAGTGAGCGTCAACAGGCAGCAGCCACACTTGCCAACCGCTGCGACTGCATGGTCATCGTGGGCGGCAAGAACTCGGGCAACACCCGCCGCCTGGCGCAGATTTGCGCAGACGCCTGCGAGCGCACGCATCACATCGAGGAAGCTTCCGAGCTCCAGGCCGCGTGGTTTGCCGACGCTCACCACATCGGCATCACCGCCGGAGCCTCCACCCCGCAAGAACACATCGAACGCGCCGTCACGCGCATCAAGGAGCTTTGCCGCTAACCATGGACCAGACCGTACCCGCATACGCCGCCGAGGTGGCCGATTACGGGCGCAGCCGCGACCCCGAGCCGGGTGAGGGCGCGCTCGTCAAGAACGTGCGTCCCGAATCGCCCGCGTGGGATGTGGGTATCGAGCCGGGCATGCGCGTGCTCACGGTCAACGGTGAGCAGCTTACCGACATGATTGTGTGGCTCTGGGAGGCCGACGATGATACCGTCGAGCTCGAGGTTTTCGACCCGCGCGACGGCACCGTCACCCCGTCGAGCTCGACCGCTTTCCCGGCGAGGATTGGGGTTTGGAGTTCGATGGTCCCATCTTCGATGGCATGCGCACCTGCGTGAACGCCTGCGTGTTCTGCTTTATGACGATGCTCCCCAAGGGCGGCCGCTCCACGCTCTATATTCGCGACGACGACTATCGCCTAAGCTTTTTGCAGGGCAACTTCGTCACGCTCACGAACCTCACCGACGAAGATGTTCAAAACGTCATCCAGCGCAACATGAGTCCCATGAACGTGTCGGTCCACGCTGTGAGCCCCGACGTCCGCCGTCGTATGATGGGCCGTAACGCCCAGCGAGGCATGGACGTACTCGAGACCATCATGGCCGCCGGCATCGAGATTCACGCGCAGATTGTGCTGTGCCCCGGCATGAACGACGGCGAGGAGCTGGAAAAGACCCTGCGCTTTTGCGAGGAGCACGAGCAAATCACAAGCCTGGGCATCGTGCCGCTCGGCTTTACCAAGCATCAGAACCGTTTTAGCTGGTCCTACAGCGACAAGCCCGAGCTAGCGCGCGAGACCATTGCCATGATCCGTCCCTACCAGGACCGTGCCTTCGAGCGCTTTGGCCGCCACACCTTCCAGATGAGCGACGAGTTCTATCTGGACGCCGGCATCGATCCTCCCGAGGCGGACTTTTACGACGGTTACCCGCAGTACTACGACGGCATCGGCATGATCCGCTCGTATCTAGACGAGACCGACGACGTGCTTGCCGCCGATACCGAGCGTCTGGCCCGCGTCCGCGAGGCCATCGCCGCCCGCAGCCAGCACCTGCTGTGCCTCTCGGGCGCCAGCGCACGCGACACGGTGGCCCGCTTTGTGGAGTCGCCCCAGGGACTCGCCGGCACTGTCACGGCCATCAAGAACCGCTACTTTGGCGGCAACGTGGACGTGACCGGCCTCATCGTCGCGTGTGACATCTTGGAGCAGCTGCCCCAAGATCTGTCGGGGGTTATGCTCTTTGTGCCTAAGCTCATGTTCAACGCTGACGGCATGACGCTTGACGAGTATCATCGTGACGATTTACTCGCAAGCCTTACCAGCCGCGGAGCCGAGGTTCATGTGGTGTCGACCATGCCGCATGAGCTGCTCGATACCCTGGAGCATATCCTTGGCATTGTGCCCGCGGACTCTACTAATTCCGCTGACCCTATCCATTAAAGGAGTGCAGATGAAACCTATCGTCGCCGTCGTCGGACGCCCCAACGTGGGCAAGTCCACGCTCGTTAACCGCCTGGCCCAGACCTCGGACGCCATCGTCCATGAGTCCCGCGGCGTCACGCGCGATCGCTCATATCACACGGCCGATTGGAACGGCCGCGAGTTCACCATCGTCGACACGGGCGGCATCGAGCCGCTCAAGAGCGACGACGTCTTTGCCACGTCCATCCGCGACCAGGCCCTCGCCGCCGCCGAGGAAGCCGCCGTCATCCTGTTTGTGGTCGACGGCCGCACCGGCGTCACCGAGGAGGACGAGTCGGTCGCTCGCATGCTCAAGCGCTGCGACAAGCCGGTCTTTCTGCTGGTGAACAAGCTCGACAACCCCGATCGCGAGAACGACAGCATCTGGGAGTTCTATTCGCTCGGCATCGGTGAGCCCACGCCGCTCTCGGCCCTGCATGGACATGGCACGGGCGACCTGCTCGACGATATCGTGGCCCTGCTTCCGGAGGAAGAGGACGAGGTCGCCGATGAGTTCCCTGATGCGCTGAACGTCGCTATCATCGGCCGCCCCAATGCCGGTAAGTCGTCGCTGTTCAACCGCATTCTGGGCGCCGACCGTTCTATCGTGTCCAACATTGCCGGCACGACGCGCGACGCCATCGATACCGTCGTGGAGCGCAACGGCAAGCACTACCGCATGGTCGACACCGCGGGTATTCGCAAGAAGAGCACCGTGTACGAGAACATCGAGTACTACTCGATGGTCCGCGGCCTGCGCGCCATCGATCGCGCCGACGTGGCATTGCTCGTCGTCGACGCCTCCGTGGGCGTTACCGAGCAGGACCAGAAGGTCATGGGCTTGGCCATCGAGCGCGGCTGCGCCATCGTGGTGCTGCTCAACAAGTGGGACCTGCTCGATGACGACCGCAAGCGCGAGGCCTGCATGGAGACCGTCGACCGCCGTCTGGGCGTTATGGCTCCCTGGGCCCAGTACCTGCGCATCTCTGCCCTCACTGGCCGCAGCGTCGAGAAGATCTGGGCGATGGTCGACGCCGCCGAGAAGACGCGCTCGCAGAAGATCAGCACCTCGCGCCTCAACACGTTCCTCACCGACCTGCGCGAGTTCGGTCATACCGTGGTGGACGGCAAGCGCCGCCTGCGCATGCACTACGTGACCCAGACGGGCGTCAACCCGCCGACGTTCACGTTCTTCGTCAACCATAGCGACCTGGTCAACGACACCTACCAGCGCTACGTGGAGAACCGCATGCGCTCGACTTTCGATTTTGCCGGCACGCCCATTCGACTCTTCTTTAGGAAGAAGGAACAAAAGGATGCATAATCCGATTCTGCTGACCGCCATCTGCGCCGTGGTCTCGTTCTTTATCGGAGCGATTCCGTTTGGCCTGATCCTGGGCCGCATGTTCAACCACACGGACATTCGCAAGGCGGGCTCCGGCAACATCGGCACAACCAATGCGCTGCGCGTGGCCGGCCCTAAGGTGGCCGCGCTCACGTTGTTGCTCGACTGCCTTAAGGGCGCCATCTGCGTCCTTATCGCGCGTCCGCTCATTGCCGACTTGGGCTATGGCTTCCCCGTAAGCATCATGGCGCCCGGAGCCCCCGGCGATTGGATGCTCGGCGTCATTTGCCTGGCAGCGGTGTGGGGCCATATCTTCTCGCCCTACCTTAACTTCCACGGCGGCAAGGGTATCGCGGTTGGCCTGGGCGTCATCCTCGCCTGGTACTGGCCTATTGGCCTGTCGCTGCTCGGCATGTTTATCGTGGCCGTCGCCATCACCAAGTATGTGTCGGTGGGCTCGCTTGCCGCTGCCATCGGTCTTCCCATCGCTGCTTGCGCGGTCTTTCCGTACAGCAGCCTGGGACTTAAGTTTTGCATGGCGATGATCGGCATCACCGTGGTGTGGGCCCATCGCGCGAATATCCAAAAGCTCATGACTGGTAAGGAGTCCAAGCTCTCGTTTACCAAGCGCGTCACCGAGCCCGACGATAAGTAGGAGAGAGTCATGAATGTTGCGCTGATTGGCTCCGGCTCCTGGGGAACCGCCGTAGCCGGCCTTGCCGCCGCTCGAGCCGAGCGCGTGACCATGTGGGCCCACAGCGAGCAGACGGCCACCGGCATCAATGCCGAGCACCGCAATCCCCCGGTATCTGGTGGGATATGAGCTGCCGGACAACGTGGCAGCAACGACCGAGCTCGCCCGGGCGCTCGACGGTGCCGATGCGATCATCTTTGCCGTGCCCTCCACGCACCTGCGCGACGTGTGTCACCATGCTGCGCCCTTTATCGGCGCCGATACCCCGGTGCTCTGCCTCACCAAGGGCATTGAGCCCGAGTCCGGCCTGCTCATGAGCGAGGTCATCGCCAGCGAGATCGGCAACGAGTCGCGTGTGGCGGCGCTCTCGGGCCCCAACCATGCCGAGGAGATCTGCCGCGGCGGGCTTTCTGCCGCCGTCATCGCCAGCAAAGATCCGCAGGTAGGGGAGACCTTTAAGGACCTGCTCCTATCCACGGCCTTCCGCATCTACCTGTCGCAGGACATGACCGGCGTCGAGGTTTGCGGCGCCATGAAAAACGTCATCGCCATCGTGTGCGGCATTTCCGCCGGTTCTGGTGCGGGCGACAACACGCTTGCCCTTATCATGACGCGCGGCCTGGCCGAGATCAGCCGTCTGGTGCACGCCCGCGGCGGTCAAGCCATGACCTGCATGGGTCTTGCCGGCATGGGTGACCTCATTGCCACCTGCACCTCGGAGCATTCGCGCAACCGCACCTTTGGCTACGAGTTTGCCCACGGTGTGTCGCTCGACGAGTATCAGGAGCGCACGCATATGGTGGTTGAGGGCGCCGTCGCGGCCCGCAGCGTCAGCGAACTTGCCCGTTCACTGGGCGTAGACATTCCGCTCACCTTTGCCGTGGAGCAAACGCTCTACAACGGTGTTACTTTGGATAGGGCGCTCGAGATTCTTACCGATCGCGTCCCCTCTCAAGAGTTCTACGGGCTCACCGACTAGCGCAGAAAGGCTACTACCATGGGTTCCATTAAAATCGCTCCGTCCGTCCTCTCGGCCGACATGGCCAACCTCAAGGGCGAACTCGACAAGATCGCCGGCGCCGACTACGTGCACTTCGACGTCATGGACGGCCACTTTACCGGCAACCTCACCTTTGGCGTTGACATCCTCAAGGCCGTCAAGCGCTCCACCAATGTACCGGTCGACGCGCACCTCATGGTGTCGAACCCCGACGAGACGGTCGATTGGTACGCAGACGCCGGCGCCGATATGATCACCGTACACTACGAGGCCTCCACGCACCTGCACCGCACGCTCACGCATCTGCAGCAGCGCGGCGTTAAGGCCGGCGTGGTGCTCAACCCCGCCACCCCCGTGTGCGTGCTCGAAAGCATCATCGACGTCGTCGATATGGTGCTGCTCATGAGCGTGAACCCGGGCTTTGGCGGTCAGAGCTTTATCCCGGGCACCATCGCTAAGCTCCACGAGCTCAGGGCCATGTGCGAGCGTCACGGCGTTTCGCCCCTCATCGAGGTCGACGGTGGCATTTCTTCCAAGAACATTGTCGAGGTCGTCAAGGCCGGCGCCAACGTGCTCGTGGCCGGTTCTGCCGTATTTAAGTCCGAAGATCCCGCTGCCGAGGTTGCGCTGCTGCAGAAGCTGGGCAACGAGGCCGCACAGGAGGCATAAACCCTTATGACCGCAGGTCAAAACCGCATACCCGTGAATCTTGACTATGCCGCCTCGACGCCCATGCGCGCCGAGGCGCTCCTTGCGCAGCGCGAGTACGACGACAGCGAGCTTGCCGGCGTCAACCCCAACTCGCTGCATTCGCTCGGCCGCAAGGCTGCCGCGCGTCTGGAGGTTGCACGTCGCGAGATCGCCCGCAGCTTTGGCGCGCGCGTCCGCCCGTCCGAGATTGTACTGACCAACGGCGGCACCGAAGCCAACCAGCTGGCGCTGCTCGGTCTTGCCGAGGGCGCTCGTCAGCGCGATCGCAAGCGCGATCGTGTAATCGTTTCGGCCATCGAGCACGATTCGATTCTGGACAACCTGCCGTTGCTGCGTGCCGCCGGCTTTACCGTCGACCTGGTGCAGCCCTGCCGCATGGGCTACATTGAGCCTGCCACGCTTGTCGAGCTGCTAGGCGACGACGTGGCGCTCGTGAGCATCATGGTTGCCAACAACGAGACCGGCGTGGTGCAGCCCATCCGCGAGCTTGCCGCGGCCACGCATACCGTTGGCGCCCTGTTCCACACCGATGCCATCCAGGGGTATCTGCATATTCCGCTCGATGTCACCGAGCTGGGCGTCGACGCCATGTCCGTCGCAGCCCACAAGATTGGCGGTCCCGTGGCATCTGGCGCACTCTACCTTAAGAGCCGCACGCCGCTGCGCCCGCGCATCTTTGGCGGCGGACAGGAGGCCGGTCGTCGTGCCGGCACGCAAGACCTGCGAACGCAGCTCGCCTTTGCCGCTGCCGCCTCGTCTCTGACGCCCCATGTGGCTCAGGAGCGCGCGAAGCTGCAAGCCCTTTCCGACAAGCTCTACGCCACGCTTACGGCTCATCCGCGTATTCATGCCACCATGGGCGACTACGCACAGGCCGATCGCCTGCCGGGCATGGTGTCGATCTACGTTGATGGCATGGACTCCGAGGAGCTCATCGTCAAGCTCGATGCCGCCGGCTTTGAGGTTTCGGCCGGCTCGGCGTGCTCGAGCGGCAGCATGGACCCGAGCCATGTGCTCAGCGCCATGGGCATTGGTCGCGAGCAGGCACTAGGTGCACTGCGCATTTCCTTTGACGACCGCGTGAATCCGGACGATCTGGACGAGTTTGCCCAGACGCTGCTCTCGATCGCAGGTGCCGCATGATCGTCGCCGAGCTCGAGCGCGCGCTACTGGCACGCTATCCCAAGACGGACACCGAGCCCTGGGACCACGTAGGACTCTCCGTTGGCGATCCGGCCGCGGAGATCACCGGCGTTGCCTGCGCACTCGATGCGACTGAGGCTAATGTTCGCCGCGCCCAAGAAGCAAGCGCCAACGTGCTGCTGACGCATCATCCCATATACATCAAGGCACCCGAGGCCTTTTGTCCGGCGGATGCCACACGACCCCAGTGCAGTGCGGCCCTCTACGAGGCTGCCCGCTGCGGGGTGAGCATTATCTCGCTCCACACCAACCTGGACCGCTCGCACGAAGCCCGTGTCTGCCTGAGCAAGCTGCTGGGTGCCGCACCCGTGAGCTCACTGGAGCACGTGGACGACCCCGAGGCCACCGGCCTGGGCGCACTTGCAACGCTCAACGAGCCGTGCACGCTGCGCGATCTTGCCACCCGTGCTGCCACGGCCTTTGGCAGCGACCCGCGTGTGTGGGGCAAAGCTGATCGCCCGTGCCGCACCGGTCGCCATTTTTGGGCGGCTCCCTGGGCGACTTCGGAGAGCTCGCCATCGCCGCGGGCGCAGATGTTGTCGTGACGGGCGAGGCGGGCTACCACGTGGCGCAAGACCTTGCCTTGCGCGGGCTGCCGGTGATCTTGCTCGGCCACGACCGCTCCGAGGAGCCGTTCGTTGATATATTGATGAACTCTGCAGTTGACGCCGGGGCCGACCCCCGTCATGCGATTAAAATACTGAACCCTTGCCAATGGTGGACTGTGACAAAAGGAGAGAACTTATGAGCGCCGGCGCTACGCTACTCAAGCTGCAACAGATCGATTTGGAGCTCGCCCGCAACAAGAGCGAACTTGCCAATATGCCGGAGCTCAAGGAGCTCGCTTCCAAGCGCAAGACCTACGTTAAGCTCAAGGCCGAAATGACCAAGCTCTACGCCCAACGCAAGGACCTGGATATTGAGCTCGACGATCTCAACACCACCGAGATCCAGACCAATAACGCCATCGAGGCCGCCAAGAAGCGCCACGTTGACGGCTCCGACTACCGCGAGGTACAGGACCTGGAAAACGAGCTCGCCACCCTGGCCAAGCGCCTGGACAAGATTGAGCACACCCGCAAGGATGTCGTTGTCGCCCACAAAGAGGCGCTCGACCGCGAGACCCGCGCGCAGGCCATCATCGCCAAGTTCGAGGAGGGCGTGAAGGCCGATACCAAGGCCGCCCGCGCCAAGGCCGCCGACCTCCAGGCTCAGATTGACGCCGCTACCAAGGAGCGCACCGCCCTTGCCGCCACGCTGCCGACCGACGTGCTCACCGACTACGAGCGCCTGCTTAAGCAGTTCCGCGGCCTGGCCGTCGAGACCATCCAGGGCAACATCCCCACCATCTGCCACACCGCGCTGCAGGCATCGTCCATGAGCGACCTCAACCACGACGGTAGCGAGATCGCGCACTGCCCGTATTGCCACCGCCTGCTGGTGCTTCCCAGCAAGGAAGCCTAAATGATGACGGCGGCATCCAACAATTCAATGCAACTTGAGGGAAAAACGATCCTGCTGGGTATTACCGGCGGGATCGCCGCCTATAAGTCGTGCAATATCGTGCGTCTGCTGCAAAAGCGCGGCGCGCGCGTCAAGGTCGTTATGAGCGAGCATGCCACCGAGTTTGTGGGGCCGCTTACCTTCCGCGCACTCACCAATGAGCCGGTCGCGGTGGGCCTATTCGACGATCCCTCCGACCCCATCCACCACATTTCGCTGGCGCAGGAGCCCGATCTGGTGGTCGTGGCGCCCGCGACGGCCAATATCATCGCCAAGATGGCCAACGGCGTCGCCGATGACCTCATCTCCACCACGCTGCTTGCGACGCCGCGACCCATCGTGATCGCACCCGCTATGAACAACGGCATGTGGAAGGCGCCGGCGACGCAGGCCAACATGGCCACGCTGCGCGAGCGCGGTGTCCATGTGGTGGGTCCGGGCAGCGGCTACCTTGCCTGCGGCGACGTGGACACGGGACGCATGAGCGAGCCCGAGGACATCGTAGAGGCTGTCTGTGAGGTGCTCAACCCCGCGCCACAGGACCTGGCGGGTAAGCGCATCGTAATTACCGCCGGTCCCACGCACGAGCCGATCGACCCCGTGCGATTCATTGGCAACCGCTCTTCGGGCAAGATGGGCATCGCCCTGGCGGGGGAGGCCGCACGCCGCGGCGCTGCGGTCACGCTCGTGTTGGGACCGACATCACTCGATGTGCCCTGCGGCGTGGAGTGCGTGCGCGTGCAGACCGCCGCAGAGATGCTCCAGGCGGCCCTGAGCGCCTTCCAGACGGCCGATGCGGCAATTTGTGCGGCCGCCGTCGCCGACTACACCCCCGCGGCCCCTGCGGACCATAAGCTCAAAAAGGCCAACGAGCGCCTGGATCGCATCGAACTGGTCGAGACGGTCGATATTTTGGCCGAGCTCTCGCGCCAGAAGGGCGAGCGATGCGTGATCGGATTTGCGGCCGAGACCGATAACGTTGTCGAGTACGCAGAGCGCAAATTGGCCCGCAAGGGGTGCGATGTAATAATCGCCAACGATGTCTCACGCACCGATTCGGGCTTTGGGACCGACACCAACAAGGCCTGGATTGTGAGCACAACGGGTACGCAAGAACTTCCCGTACTAACAAAACCCCAGCTCGCAGATACAATTTTGGACTTGCTTCAAAAATTGTAAAAAAGTTCTTGCACAGTCTAAAGTTTCGGGTTAATATACTCCCTGTTGCGAGCGAGAGCAGAGCAACAAACAAAAGCTTCGGGACGTGGCGCAGCTTGGTAGCGCACTTGACTGGGGGTCAAGGGGTCGCTGGTTCGAATCCAGTCGTCCCGACCAGAAGTTTGCAGGCCAGGCACCTAGTGCCTGGCCTTTTTTGTTTTAAGCAATTGCTTAATTTTCAGTAAGCAACAGGGTGCCAATAATCTACCTACGCGATAATCGCCTTTTGCGGTTGCTTGCGCGTTTTGCACGCGCTTGAGCCGATTTATTAACGCGATGTGAATCTACATACGCGTAGCTGGTATTCAGCCGAGTACGGGCAGTATTTATCGCGGCGATTTACGCCGATATAGCGACTGTAACGAACAAGCGTGTCGCTATATTTATTCCAGTAGTTCACTTGATCTGTGGACAAGTGGGCTTTTGCAACGAAACGCCAAGCGGGATGAACGCCATACGAGGACACCGCAGGGGTAATGGCGGGGGAGTGCGGCAAGCGCTCTGAGAGCTGCTGTATGACCCCATTTCTCCTTAACTCGATAATTTGTGTTTCAAGCCACGAATCGGTCGAGCAATTGCCAAAAGTAAGGCCCATGCAGGATTGCACGGGCCTTACATCAGATCAAATTTGAGCTAGAAGCACCAAACGGGGCAGACGCAACACCATCTCGTCGCGGCCTCGGCGAGCGACATATCGCAGTCGAGGTAGCCATCGAGGAAATCGTCAGATCCCGCACAGGGGGACCGCGATGGTGGCCACCGCACCGCCCGAGGGGCCGTTGGCGAGCGAGACGGATCCCCCGTGGGCGCTCGCGGCCTCGGAGGCGACGTGGAGGCCGAGCCCGTAGTGGCGGCCTTCGTCACGCGAGGAGCGGGAGGAGTCGTCTGTGAAGAGGCGCTCGCAGCCGCGTTCGAGGGCGGCGGGAGAAAAGCCCGGTCCGTCGTCGGCAACCTCGATGACGAGGTGCCCGCCCGCGACGTCGCAGGAGACAGCCACGCGCGAGCGTGCGTGCTCGGCGGCGTTGGCCACGAGGTTCGCGGCGGCTCGCGCCAGGGCGGTTCGGTCGAGCGCGGCCTCGGGCGCGCCCGCGACAGCGGGGCCCGTGGCCGCGTCGAGCGTCACGCCTCGCGCCCGGGCGATCTGGGCGGCCTCGGCGAGGACCTGCTCGCAGAGCTCGGCCGGCCGCATGGGGGCCCTCTCCGCCCCGCCGGACCCGCGCGAGGCCTCGATGAGCAGGCGCACGTAGCCGTCGAGCCTTTCGACACTGCCGGCTATGTCGCGCGCGGCGGCCGCGAGGTCGGCGTCTTTCTCGTCTTCCAGCTCCTCCGCCACGAAGTCGGCGTTGGCGCGCAGCACGGTGAGCGGCGTCTTGAGGTCGTGGGCGAGCGATGCCACCTGCTCGCGCTGCCCCCGCTCCGCGGCCCAGCGGGCCTCGAGCGACTCGGCGAGGGAGGCCCGCATGGCGTCCATCGCGGCGAGGACGTCGTTCACCTCGCGCACGTTGGTGCTGCCGACCGCGAAGTCGAGCTCCCCCGCGCCGACGCGCCCCGCCGCCTCCGCGAGCGGCGCCATCTTGCGCGAGATCACGCGGCTCGCGCGGCGCGCGACGAGCGCAAGCGCAAGTGCGCTTCCCGCCGTGGCGCCGACGAGCATGAGGTTCTGCGGGTTGGGAAGCAGGCCGGCGAGGTCGCGCGAGACCCACTGCGGCAGATACTCGCTGACGAGCGCGCAGGCCCCGCCACCTTTGAGCGGGAACGCGGCGTAGGTAACGCCCGAACCCCCGCCCTCGATCTCCACTGTGCCCGGATCCGCGGCGAGTGCCGTACGAGCCATTTCCTTCGCGTCCTCGAGCCGCGTGCTCTCGAGGTCTGTCATCAGCACGTTTCCGTCCTTGTTCAGGATGAGGTAGCGGTACGCCGTCGGCACGTCCTGCTGCCCACAGACGCCGTCGCGTGCCAGGCCCTCCGCGACCTCGCGCGCATTGGCCGGCCCCCCAGCTTGCCTCGTAGACGAAGCCCGCGTTGATCGCCGCGGAGAGCGCCATGAACGAGGCGAGCCACGCCGTGGCGACCGCCGCGAACGCGTAGGCGAAGTAGCGCGCGATGACGAAGGAGAGCGGCATGCCCCCGCGACCTCGCGCCCCGGTCCTCAGAGCTGCCACTTGTACCCCATCCCCCAAACGGTCGCGATCGGATCGGCGCCGGCCTCGGAGAGTTTCCTCCGGGCGCGGCTGACCTGCATGGATATGGCCGCGTCGTCGGCGTCGCTCTCCCAGCCGAGCACCGCCTCGCGGATCTGCGCGCGGCTCATGACCTGCCCGGGGTGGCGGGCGAGGTACTCGCAGATGGCGTACTCGGTGGGCGTGAGCGGCACGGCCTCGCCACCCACGGCGAGGCCGCGCGCCCCGAGGTCGATCCGCACCTCCCCGAAGGAGAGGGCGTGCGAGCGCGGCCGGCGCTCACGGCGTAGATGGGCCGCGACCTTGGCGCGCAGCTCCGCGGCCCCGAAGGGCTTGCGGACGTAGTCGTCGGCGCCCAGGCCGTAGGCGGCCACGGCGTCCTCCTCGGCCACGCGCGCGGTCAGGAAGACGATGGGCCCGTCGAAGTCCGGGCGGATCTGCCGCACGAGCTCGAAGCCGTCGAGCCCCGGCATCATGACGTCGCAGAGCACGAGGTCGAAGCGCGAGAGATCCATCCCCGGGACCGTCGTCGGGTCCGTTGTCTTGACGACCTCATGGCCGTCGCGGCCGAGGACGCGCGCGAGCGCGTCGAGGATCGCCCGCTCATCATCCACTGCCAGTATCCTCGCCATATTCGACCTCCTGAAACTCCCGTCGGCATTGTACTAGCGCCGCACTCAGCGGTCCAGAGCCCCGCGCGCAGCCGCGGGTGTCTCGGCCGCGTCGCACGCGCGGTAGCGCACGCCCGAGCCGCCGCGCGCCTCGATCTCGAGCCAGCCCTCGCCGTCCGACTCCCGCCCGAAGAAGATGAGCTGGAGCTCTCGGACATTGCCTCTGTCGTCCGCCGCGTCCACCAGGTAGACGTAGTTTGCCCCCGCCCCGGTGGCGTCGGCGTAGGAGCTCGCGTGGCTGCCGGGCTCGGGCGCGGGCGCCCACATGGCGATCTCAGGGTTAGGCAGCACGCGGTCGGCGATCGAGCGCAGCGCCGACCCCCAGCCGGCGTCGAGCAGGGCATTCCCGCCCAGGACGAGCGCTGCGGAGAGGAGGACGAACATGGCAGCGAGCGGCTTCCTACGCATCTACCCTCCCGTCCTCGAAGCGGCAGAACCAGGCAAGAAGGACGGCGTCGGCTGCCAGGGTGAGAACGAGGCTAGCGAGCGCAGTCGTGAGGAGAGGGCCCGCCGCGCGTGCGGCGTCGATGAAGGCCTCCACCCCGAGCGACCCCAGGCGCGCGGGCCAGGCGAGCGGCACCCAGCTCAGGGGCGTCGCCAGAGCGCCGGTGAGCTCGCCGGTCATGAGGCCGTGCGCAAGTCCGCCCACCGAGAAGAACGCGAGGAGCACCCCCGCCGCGCCGGCGCCGATGGCGGCGTTGCGGCCGAGGCGCAGGGCCACGCCGAGCCCCAGCGCGTAGAGGGGCAAGCTGCCCAGCACGATGCCCGCCCAGGCGGCCGCAAGCGGAGCGGGCCCGAGCGGCAGTCGCCCGGCGACGGCGAGCACGGCCCCGAACACGCCGAGCGCCACGGCCAGCGCGCCCGCGCCGAGCGCCGCAAGGGCGAGCAGCTTCGCCGCGACGGCGCGCCCGCGCGAGGGGACCGCCGTGAGGTTGGCGAGGCGCCCGGCAGCGCGCTCCTCGTCCACGGCGAGCCCGCAGACGATGGCGGACATGAGCGGCATGAGGGCGCCGAGGAACTGGGCGCAGGCGTCCGCGCCCAGCGCCGGGTCCCATCGGGTTACGGAGAAGTACTCGCCGCAGGCAAGACCGGCTGCCAGGCCGCAGGCGAGGTGCACCGCCGAGAGCGGGGAGCGCGCCAGGCGCAGGGCCTCGGAAAGCAGGGCCCGCGGGAGAGTCATGCGCGGCGTCGGATCGGAGAGTCGTGTCATGGCCATCACCTCTCCTCGGAGTGCGCAAACCAGGCCGCGCCCGCCGCCGTGAGCGCGGCGAACGCGAGCGCACTGACCGCAAGGCCCGCCAGCGTGAGCATGCCGTCCGCCGTGAGCGCCCCGCCGAGCGCCATGTCCGCCGCGAGCGGCTCGCCGCTCGGCAGCACGGGAATGAAGCTCGTGGGGATGACCATGCTCGCCGACGGCGGAAAGAGCTGCGGCAGCGGCATCAGCGACCAGGCGAACCCACCCACGAGCTGCGCGGCGAGCGGGCAGAAGATGCCCGCGAGCATGCCGAGCCGCGCCGTGAGGAAGAGCCCTGCGGGGATCATCCACACCGCGGTCACCGTGTTGGCGAGCGCGCAGAGGAGCATCGTGAGCGTGCCCGCGGCCGTGAGACCCTGCGAGGAGAACGCCGATCCCGCGAGGTAGATGCCGAAGACCACGAGGTTCGAGAGCGTGCAAAGAGCAAGGCACCAGAGCGCCTTGGCCCACCAGGCGCGCCCGAGCGGGAAGCCCAGGCCCAGAAGCCCCCGCATCCGCGTGCGAGCGTCCGCCCGTGCGACGCACGCCACCACGAGCGATAGAGACACGGGCAGGAAGAGCGCGTACCAGTAGTTCCACGCACTAAAGATCTGCACGCCCCGGTAGGGCATCGCGCCGAGCAGCGGCATCGGCAGCGCCATGAGCACGGCCAGGCGAACCGGTGCCGCGTGGCGCGACTTCAGGGCCTCGGCGCGCAGGCCCGCGAGCAGGCCGCCTTTCTCGCCCGTCATGCCGCCACCTCCCCGCGTGCTCGTCGCCCTTCCCGACAGAAGCTCATGAAGAGTTCCTCGAGGTCCTGCCCGGGCCGAAGCGCATCCTCGTAGGCGAGGCGCCCCCCGCAGATGATGCCGATGGTGTCCGCCATCTGCTGCACCTCGGAGAGGATGTGGCTCGAAACGATCACCGTCGTACCCGCCGCCGCGAAGCCGCGGATCTGGTCGCGCAGCTCCTCGATGCCGATGGGGTCGAGGCCGTTGGTGGGCTCGTCGAGCACGAGCAGGCGTGGCCGGGCGATCAGCGCCAGCGCGAGCCCCAGGCGCTGCCGCATGCCCATCGAGAAGCGCCCGGCGCGCTTCTTCCCGGTGTCCGCGAGGTCCACGGCGGCGAGCACCTCATCTATGCGGCTCTCGGGAAGGCCCAGCAGCGTGGTGCGCACGCGCAGGTTCTCGCGCGCGGTGAGGTTGGGGTAGAGCGGCGCCTCCTCGATGAGGCTGCCGATTGCGTAGAGGTCCTCGCGGCGCCAGGCGTGCCCGGCAAAGAGGATCTCCCCGGCCGTCGGCCGCAGCATCCCGCAGATCATCTTGAGCGTTGTCGACTTGCCGGCGCCGTTGGGACCGAGCAGCCCGTACACCTCGCCCTCGCGGATATGAAGGCTCACGTCGGCCACGGCGTCCTGCGCCTGGTCGCCGCGGCCGAAGCGCTTGGTGAGCCCGCGCGTCTCGAGCATGTAACCCATGGGTTTATCCTTTCTCTTCCGGGCGCGCGGGCCGAGCCACCGTGCCCGCGCGCCTTACCTTTCGGGTTCACCATCCATGGTGGGGCGCGTTTCTAACGAAGCCGTAACGGCCGTTGGGCTCTTTTGGCGCCAACCCTTCTCGACCCGCACATCATGATTAATTTGCTTAAGGCAACAACTTTCCCGATAGATGTAATCACCGAATCAAAACGTGTACATCAGCCATCAAAGATGCCGAAAAATGTCATATTTGGAGGCTGATGTACACAAATGCAGAATCCCGCACAACCCAGTAGCATCCTCCATATGTCTGGACTCTCTATGCTTACGCTGGATAGACATCGCCGGAACGGGTATAGTATCGAAAGTTTTGTCGTTAACCAGCGGGGGAGTCCTGTGGGCATCAAAAAGAAGATCAAAAAGGAGCTTATCGGCACTTCCGATTACCCGTCGAATAAGATCTTTACGATCTCCAATTTCATCACCTTTACGCGCCTGATCCTCACCCTGGTATTTCTGTACCTGTTTGTGACGGATAACAACCGCGTCATCGCCATCGTTATCTACGCCGTTGCCGCCTCTACCGACTGGATGGACGGTCAGATCGCCCGCATGACCAAGACGGTCTCGTGGCTCGGCAAGGTCATGGATCCCATCTGCGACCGTGCGCTGCTGTTCACCGGCGTACTTGGGCTGGTGGTCCGCGGAGAGCTGCCCATCTGGGTCTGCGTGCTCATTATTGGCCGCGACATCTATCTGGGCATCGGCACGCTTATCGTTCGTCATTATCACCGTCGCCCCATCGATGTCGTCTTTCCCGGAAAGATTGCCACTGCACTGCTCATGACCGGCTTCTCGCTCATGCTGCTCGGGTTCCCCGTTATTGACGGCCTGCATCTTTTACCTTCAACCCTTACGGCCTTCCCGGGCCTCAACGGAAGCTCGGTGCCCCTCGGCATCTTCTTTGTGTACGGCGGCGTGATCTTCTCCATGCTCACGGCTGTCATCTATTCCATTAAGGGCGGAGTGGCCATTAAACAGGCTCTCGCGCATCCCGAGGACGAGGACATCGACTTTCTGAACCCTGAAATCGAAGACTGATTCGTTGGGGTATGATTACGTACGGTTCATTATTTGCGGCACGTCCGCGATAAGTTAGGGGTTGTCATGGACAACATGGTTAACAATATGCCTCAGAATGATAAGACTGCTGACGCTACCTGCGTATTCCGCGTGCCTTCAAGCGACGTCACCGTTCCCGACCTCATGGCCAACGTGCGCATCACCGCCCCCGTTCTGTCCATCGTCAAGGGTCCGCAGACTGGTGCCGCCTTTGAGCTCGAGGACGACGTGACCACCATCGGCCGCGATCCTGCGAACGGCATCTTCCTCAATGACATGACCGTTTCGCGCAGCCACGCGCGCATTATTCGTGAGGGGCTCCAGGCTCGCATCGAGGACTTGGGCTCGCTCAATGGCACCTGGGTCGACGGTGCCATCGTCAATGCAGCCCCGCTGCACGATGGTTCATCCGTCCAGATCGGTACGTTTACGCTCATCTACCACGAGAGCACGCCGGAGCGCATCGAAACCGGTGAGTAGGGCATGGCCGAACGCAACTATTTGAGTATCGGCCAAGTCGTCAACCTTCTTCGAGGCGCATACCCCGATCTTTCGAACTCAAAAATTAGATTTCTAGAGGATGAGGGGCTCATTACCCCTCATCGTACGCCTAAGGGATACCGTCAGTACTCCAAGGAGGACGTTGATCGCCTGGAGGTCATTCTGCACCTGCAGAAGACCCGCTACATGCCGCTCAACGTGATTAAGCAGCGCTTGGAAAACGCTACGGACCTGTCAACGCTCGCCTACGAGGTGGGCTTACTGTCCGATGTTCCGCTCAAGACGGAGCCCAAGGAGACTAAACAAAAGCTGCATCCCATCGAGACCATTCCCGATATGTTGGGCGTCGAGATTTCGTTTATCCGCTCGCTCGCCGAGAACGACCTTATTCGCATCATCAAGAGTCCGCAGAATCGTGAGCTCGTCGATGGTCGCGATTTTCCGATCATCCGTTACTGCTCCGAGCTGTCACGCTTCCATATCGAGCCGCGCAACCTGCGTCAGTACGTGTCTTCCGCCAACCGCGAGTCCTCGATGTTTGAGCAGGTGCTCGTGAGCATGCTCGGCATGGATACCTCCGATGACGAGCGCGACGCCAAGCTCGAGCGTGCGTTTAAGAAGCTTCACGACCTGACGGAGGGCGTGCACACCGCGCTGCTCAAAAACCGCGTTTTTGAGTCGCTCAACGCCGTGGTCGAGGACGCCGACATCGATGCACTCGATGAGGAAATCGCTCGCTCCGAGTCCACCAAGGCCAAAAACGAAGAAACTGCCGCGCCTGCTTCGCACGAGGATTCTCTCGTAAAGCCGCTCAAGGTCGTCGCCCCTTCGCACTCCGGCACCGTCACCGCGGGCAAATAACCGCTGCTGATATTTCGGCAACTCATTGAAAGGTCATGCAATGTACGACTTCGAATCTCAAATCGTCGACATCCCCGACTATCCCGAGCCCGGAGTCGTCTTTAAAGACATCACGCCGCTCTTTGGCAATCCCGAGGCGCTCAAAGCCATGACCGATGCCCTCGCCGAGCACTTTGCCGGCATGGGGATCACCAAGGTCGTGGGTCCCGAGGCTCGCGGCTTTATGGTTGGCGTACCGGTGGCTGTAGCCCTTGGCGCCGGCTTTGTTCCCGCACGTAAACCGGGCAAGCTGCCGCGCGAGACCGTAAGCCAGAGCTACGAGCTCGAGTACGGCACCGATTCAATTGAGATCCATGCCGACGCTATCAGCTCTAAAGATACCGTGTTGATTCTGGACGACTTGGTCGCGACGGGCGGAACCGTCGAGGCAACAGGTAAACTGGTGCGAGATATGGGCGCAAAGCTTATCGGTTACGGTTGTATACTTGAGCTTGCGTTTCTCAACCCGCGCGAGAAGCTCACGCCGTCTGATGACGATGTGGAGCTCTTTAGCCTGGTGACGGTAGGCTAGCCGTTACCCTTAGTTACTGGAAAGGAAGCTACATGCGCACAGCAAACACGCACAAAAACATGGCACGCTGCGCTGCTACGGCAACCCTCGCTTGTGTTTTGGGCTTGGGCCTCGCGGCTCCTGCCTACGCCGATACCGCATCCGACCTTGCCGCTGCTCGTACGAAACTCGAGCAGATCGGCACCCAAACCCAGCAGATTTACGATGAGCTTGCCACGCAGACGCAGGCGCTCGATCAGACTGCCGGCGAGATCACGCAAAAGCAGCAGGAGATCGCCGATGGTCAGGCCAAGCTCTCGACCTATGTCGCCGGCGAGTACAAAACCGGCGGTCTGAGCCTGCTTCAGGTTTTGACGGGTGTCGATGATCTGAGCGATATGCTCAACCGTCTGTTCTACTACGGCAAAGTTTCCGATAAGCAAGCTCAGACCATTCAAGAGGTCAAGGAGCTTAAGCAGCAGCTCACCGATAAGCAGGCCGAGCAGGAGAAGAACGTCGCCACCACGCAAAAGAAGGTCGACGAGCTTAATGCCCAGCAGGCTGAAGCCCAGAACGTCGTAAACTCCCTGGATTCGCAGCTGCAGGCCGAGCTCGCTGCCGAGGCCGAGGCCAACGCTGCGCTGCAGGCTGGCATTAATGCTAGCACCGCCGAAAAGGCCACGGTGAGCAACGACACCGCCGGTACGACCGAGAACACCAACAATGGCGGCCAGACCAACAATAACAACAACCAGGGCGGCAACACGCCGGCTCCCGCACCGCAGCCTGCCCCCACGCCCGCTCCGGCTCCCACGCCTTCAGCACCGAGTCAGTCTGTTGATGGTGGCTCCGTTGTTTCGCGCGCCTACAGCAAGCTCGGCTATGCGTATTCTTGGGGCGGCATTGGACCGAACAGCTTTGACTGCTCCGGTTTTGTAAGCTATTGCCTCACGGGACGCTACTGCCGTCTGGGCACCACGGTCGACTTCATGGGTTGGACCCGTGTGTCCGATCCGCAACCCGGCGATGTTGTGGTTAACTCCTACCATACCGGCATTTATATCGGTAATGGTCAGATGATCCATGCTTCCGACTACAAAACGGGCGTCATCATCAGCTCCGTTGCCGCCGGCATGAACAACAATTACATTTTCGTGCGCTACTAATTTATTACTGCAGCGAACGAACGTGGGCCTCGCGATCTTGAGTCACGAGGCCCATTCTTTTTTCCCTACCGTTTGCCATAAAATCAGGACGGCTATCTAGTATTCAAAACTAGATAGCCGTCCAATCAATCAAAAAGATGGCTATAATTGTTGGGGAACAACTAGAAAGGACCCTCAATGAGCTGGGCACTTATCTCAGATTCGAGCTGCAATCTTCGCGATTGGCAACCGACTGCACCCCGTACCACCTTTGCATTCGCTCCTCTCAAAATTCGAGTAGGGGAGCGCGAATTTGTCGACGACCTTTTGCTCGATGTTCACGAGCTTAATGTTGCCATTCAGTCGGAAGCCAGCGCATCATCGAGCGCCTGCCCAAGCGTGGGGGAGTGGGCTGAGCTCTTTAAGCTCGCCGACAAGACGATCTGCATGCCAATCTCGGAGGGTGTCTCTGGAAGCTATAACGCTGCCGCTACGGCACGCGATATGGTACTTGCCGAGGAGCCCAATCGTCAGATTCACCTGGTCAATTCGCGGGCAGCAGGCGGCAAGATGGATCTGATCTTCTTGCTGTTTGATCGTTATCTTGCAAGTAACCCGGACGTTTCCTTTGAGGACGCCTGCGCTTACTTCGACAGTCTCGAGCAAAACAGCAAGATTCTCTTTAGCCTGTGTAATTACGAGAACCTTGCAAAGGCAGGACGCATTCCTAAGGCAGCCGGCGTCATTGCCAACAAGCTCAATATTCGCATTTTGGGCACGGCGAGCGAGGCCGGTAAAATCGAGCTCGTCGGGCACACGCGTGGCGAAAAGAAGATGCTCAACAAGATCATCGACACCATGGAAGCCGAAGGTTTTACGGGCGGCGAGGTCGTTATCGACCATGTCGAGAATGAGGCAGGCGCCCAAGCACTTGCCAGCCGAATTGTGGAGCGCTGGCCAGGCTCCAAGACTATCATCATGCCCTGTAACGGGCTAGATTCATACTATGCCGAAATGTATGGGCTCATTATCGGCTACGGCATGGGCGTGGCTTCGGGCCAATAACGTCCAACCAAGCAAAAATACGGGCGGGACAAAGTGGCAGATAGCCCTTTGTTCCGCCCGTTTTATACGTCGGCTAGCTATTAAACCCATTAAACTTTAGATAGCTCATCAGGTACGCTTTCGAAACGAAGGATGAAACCGCACTGCGCACAAGCAGCGACTCACGCGTTACCTGATGCGCCGTATCGGGAACCGGCGCCTGCTCGACGGAAAACGCCGAACGAATCGATGCCTCGAGCTGATCGACCACATAATCGAAGGCCGTCGGGGCATCGTAGCTCAAACGCTGAATGTTAAAGAGTGCCTGCACCGCAGCAATAGGTAGCACCTGCTTAAAGAGGCAGATAGCGATCAGGCGGGCAATCTGCTCGCGGCCATATTGCTTTTTGACCGGAGCAGGCACCAGGCCGACCTTCACGTAGTTATTGATCATCGATGGCGTAATGACAGGGTGCTCAACGCAAATGGACAGCGGCTCCATCCACAGCGCAACATACTCAATGACCTGGTCGCGGTAGAGTGTCACATTGGGCAACTGGTTATAGCGCGGCAGACTCAACGTATTGAGTTTACGCACGATATCGGACTGAATGAATGCATCGGGCAGCACCGTGGGCTGAATATCCTCGGGCTTAATGCTTACCGACGAATCGGACATCGGAATAACGTGTTTAACGTGGTTCATAAAGGTCCTCCGTTCATTTTCTATATTGTATTCTAGGTTATCTAGTTTTGCATACCACATAGCCGGCAAGTAAAAGTGGTTGGACAACACATTGATGCATCGTCCAACCACTTTGTTTAAAGATAGCAACCTTACATAAGATATATTATCGTACTTATCAGCGTAGAAAAGCGTATGCGCTGGTAGCCGCTATGGCTCCGTCCGAAACGGCGGTCACAACTTGACGTAAACGCTTGGAGCGGATATCGCCGGC